>Ga0209024_1000089_pt1 | contig 188402 bp, 199 predicted proteins | sample AutmiccommunBRH5_FD_187380 | JGI IMG/M metagenome (GOLD analysis project Ga0209024, IMG submission 187380) | Deep subsurface microbial communities from Mt. Terri, Switzerland - Autotrophic microbial communities BRH/5 (SPAdes) (version 2) | ecosystem: Environmental > Aquatic > Deep subsurface >...
GTCAGGCTCCTTGTTGAAGAAGCCCGTCATGCTCTGCCGCTGCCGCACGACGCTCAATGCAGGCGCTGCACCCGGCCTGTATCCTCTACCTCAACCGTAGGCGCCCTCCCGCGCAGCGGGTTCGTTCACCGGCCCATAGCGAAAAATTTCTCCCCATCCCTTTCCCCTCCCGCATACTCCTCTCACCGCCGGCCCACGGAACGGGCGCGAATGATCACCGGGATCGTTTGAGGGCTGGCGGGCGGTGCCGGTTTCGGCCGCTTCCGGAGCGGCGGGAACCGGGCCTGGTGACGGCCGCGCCTGCCTTCCGTTCTGCGGGGAAGGCGGCATGCCGCTGGCCTGGAGGTCGTGCTCCTCCCGGCGGCATCCCACAGCCCGTCCGGTCCCGGCCGAAAGGTTGGGCCGACAGGCGAATGGTTCGGCGACGCATGGGAACCGAGAGCCCGTGCGTGTCCTTGGCACCCATCGCGCGGAACGCCGGAGGCGGACCGTTTATTACAATCGTTCGGAGGGTTCGCCTCCGGCGTTCCGCCGCTTGTCAGGAGCGGCGGCGAAGATCGGGCTGAAACAGGAAAGAAGGGAGGAACAGCCAGTCTTGGGAATACATACGCCGGCCGTGAACGCGGTGCGGGCGATGACACGCGCCCCTCACCCGGTTCGCTACGCGAACCACCCTCTCCCCGGAGGGGCGAGGGATGGCGCGCTTCCGCGAGCGCCGCCGAAATGGGCACCGTTCTTCTCCCCGACGGGGAGAAGGTGGCGCGAAGCGCCGGATGAGGGGGCGAGCGTAGCGAGGCAGCCGAGGATGACGAAGCAGGCGACGCGCGTCTGTCGCACTTCTGGTCTTTCAACCTACCCCCGCCCCAACCGCACCGCCCGCCCCAGCCGGTCCGGCGTCGGCAGCTTGGCATGGTCCGCCGCCACCGCCGCCACCCGGTCGAACACGTCGGCGGGGAAGGGCGCCACCTTCGGCCCGCCCGACGGATGGTTCTGGTCGATCGAGAGACTCAGGCTTTCCAGCGTCGCGGCGCGCCAGCCGTCCTCGTGGAACAGCTCCTGGAAGATGTGCAGCCGCTTTGCGTCGAGCCCGACGATCTGCGCGGTCGCATAGACGCGCGCTTTCGGCGGCACCTCGCGCAGATAGCAGACATGGGTCTCGGCGGAGTAGGTGGTGTAGCCGCGCGTGGCGCGATATGGCTCGCCGAGCCCGATCGCGTCGAACAGGGCGTCGATGCCCCGGTCGAACAGAACGTGATAATAGGCAAGATTGAGGTGGCCGTTATAGTCGATCCAACCGGGCTCGAGGTCCATCAGGGGCGAACGGAACGGCTGCGGCGGCTCTGGCGTCATCGGGGCTCTTCTTTGCGGGTGGGTGTTGCGGCAAGGGAAAGCCGCAAGGCGCGGGGAAGTCAAATCCGGCGATCCATCGCGGCGGCGGACGGGAAGGGAGCAAGAGCATCATGGCGTTAGCGGACATCCTGGCGGAACGGCCGGCCCGGCGCGAGGGCATCGCCAGCGCGGTTTCGGTGCTGAAGCAGCGATTCGGCGAGCGGCTGGTCACCGGCGAGGACGTGCGGCGCGCCCATGCCCATTCGACGACCTATCTGCCGAACCAGATGCCGGACGCGGTGTTCTTCGCCGAAACCGAGGCCGAGGTGCAGACGCTCGTCCAGCTTTGCGGCGAGTATCGAACGCCGATCGTCGCCTTCGGCACCGGCTCGTCGCTGGAGGGCCATGTCAACGCGCCGGAGGGCGGCATCTCGCTCGACCTGTCGCGCATGGACGCCGTGCTCGCCGTCAACGCCGAGGATCTCGACTGTACGGTCGAGCCGGGCGTCACCCGCGAGGCGCTGAACGCGCATTTGCGCGACACCGGGCTGTTCTTCCCGATCGATCCCGGCGCCAACGCCAGCCTCGGCGGCATGGCCGCCACAAGAGCCTCGGGCACCAACGCCGTGCGCTACGGCACGATGCGCGACAACGTCATCGGGCTGACCGCGGTGATGGCGGACGGCAAGATCATCCGCACCGCGCGGCGGGCCAAGAAGACCTCGGCCGGCTACGACCTGACCCGGCTGCTGGTCGGCTCGGAGGGCACGCTCGGCATCATCACCAAGCTCAATCTCAAGCTCTACGGAATCCCCGAATCGATTCTGGCCGGCGTCTGCCCGTTTCCGAACGTGAAAAGTGCCTGCGACGCGGTGATCCAGACCATCCAGGCCGGGGTTCCGGTGGCCCGGATCGAGCTGCTGGACACCTTGTCCATGCAGGCCGCGATCGCCCATTCCCAGCTCGACCTCGAAGCGCGGCCCTCGCTGTTCCTGGAGTTCCATGGTTCGGCGAATTCGGTTGCCGAGCAGGCGGACTTGTTCGCCGCGATCGCCGAGGACCACGGCGGCGGCCCGTTCCAGAGCGCCAAGCGGACCGAGGAGCGGGCGCTGCTTTGGAAGGCCCGGCACCAGTTCTACTGGGCGGCGCTGGCGCTGCGTCCCGGCGCCAAGGGCATCGCCACCGACGTCTGCGTGCCGGTGTCGCGGCTCGCCGAATGCATCGCGGAAACGCAAGGCGACATCGATGCGGCCGGCCTGATCGCGCCGATCGTCGGCCATGTCGGCGACGGCAATTTCCACGTGACGCTGCTGCTCGACATGGACAGCGCCGCCGAGATCGCCGCAGCGGAAGCCTTCATGGCGCGGCTCGCCGAGCGGGCGGTCGAAATGGACGGCACCTGCACCGGCGAGCACGGCATCGGCCAGGGCAAGCGCGGCTATCTGCGCAAGGAACTGGGCGACGCCGTCGACGTGATGCGCGCCATCAAGACCACGCTCGATCCGGACAATATCCTCAACCCCGGCAAAATCCTGCCCTGATCGGGACGCGGTAAGGTCTCGACATCGGGGCCCGGTTCTGGCCTATCCTTTGACGGCCCGGCCGAACGGCTGGCGGCGGTCAGCGCGAGACAAGCGGCGCTTGGCATCATGTGGCGCGGGCTCGCCGCAATCGGAACCATCAGAAGAGGAGCCCCATCCTGGTCAGAGCCTTCGTTCTTTTCGGCGGCCTCCTGGTGCTGGCGCTCATCGGGGCGCTGGTGGCGCCGTATTTCATCGATTGGACCGCCTATCGCGACGATTTCCAGCGCGAGGCCTCGGCGATTCTCGGCCGCGACGTGGTCGTCAGGGGTGAAGCCTCGGCGCGGCTGCTGCCGTTTCCGTCGGTCACCTTCGGGGATGTCGAGGTGCTGGACGAATCGGGCGCGGCGCTGGCGACGATCGGCCGGTTCCGGATGGACGCGGAACTGGCGCCCTATCTCTCCGGCGAAATCTTCATCTACTCGATGTCGCTGGATCGGCCCTCCATCCGGATTCCGATTCGGCCGGACGGTTCGATCGACTGGGTGGTGGAGAAGCCGAAGATACCAACCGGCGCGACGGTGGTGCTCGACAATGTCGCGATCACCAACGGCACGGTCCGTATCGAGAACGGCCTGACCGGACGCAGCCACGAGCTGTCCGGCGTCGAGGCGGTTTTATCTGCCGGCTCGCTGGCCGGGCCGCTGGACGGGAGCGGACGCTTCAAGCTGGGCGGCGAGGCGGTCGCCTTCACGCTGGCGGCCGGAATGCGGCAGGCAGATGGATCGGTGCCGGTTCGCCTCGTCACCGCCAACGAGACGCTCGCCACCCAGATATCGCTCGACGGCGCCGCGCGGTTCGAGGACGGGCGGCCGCAATTTGCCGGCGCCGCCGTTCTCAGGCGGCCATTGCCGGAGGCGGCGACGGGGGGCGCGGCGGTGGTCGACGGCAACCCCTTCGCGGCGGCTGGCGGGGCATCGTCCGACACTGCGGCTGAGGCGTCGGCAAAGCCGGATGTCCTGCCGGTCAGGGCGGTCGGAGCCGTGACCCTGACGCCCACGGCCGCCGAAGTCCTCGACCTCAGGGTGCAGGCGGGTGACAGCAAGCAACCCTATCTCCTGACCGGCCAAGGTCGCCTCGATTTCAAGGCGGTGCCGCATTTCGCGCTGGACCTCGAAGGTGAGCAGGTCGATGTCGACACGATCGCATCCGGCGGCGCGGAGACAGGCGAGGCGAGCCCGGACGCCGCCGCGATCGGATTTGCGGAGCGGCTCGAGGCGGTGCGCGCCGTCCTCGCCGACATTCCCCGGCCGACGATCCCCGGAACGGTGGCTATCTCGCTGCCGGTGGTCGTCGCCGGCGACACGACGATTCGCGATGTCGCGTTTTCGGCAAGCCCGACCGATTCCGGCTGGTCGCTGGCCCGTTTCGCGGCGGAATTGCCGGGTCGGACTCGGCTGGAAGCGAGCGGTGTCGTCGATCTCGACGAGAGCTTCGGCTTTCGCGGCGACCTGCTTGTGGCCTCCCGCCAGCCATCCGGCTTTTCCGACTGGCTGACGGGTGAGGTCGACCCGTCGGTGCGCGCCCTGGCCGGCGCCGGGTTGGCGGCGAAGACGGTGCTGACCGCCGAGCAACAGGTCTTTACGGACTTGGAACTCGACATCGGTGGCGACAAACTTACCGGCCGGCTGGAGCGCTCCAGGGTGGGCGAACGGACGACTATCGCGGCGGATATGGAGGGGGGAAAGGTCGATCTCGACGCGCTTCTGGCCCTGACGCGACTGTTTACCGGCCCGTCCGATGCGCTGGCGAACGCCGACCAGTTCGATGTCGCCTTGACCGCCGGTCCGGTGACGTTCCGCAATGCCTCGGCCGAGCGCATCGACGGCGATATTCGTTACGACGGCGACACGCTGGCGATCGGCAAGCTCGACGTCGACGGTCTCGCCGGCGCGAGCCTGTCGGCCCGGGGGGAGTTGTCGCAACTCAGCGGCGATGCGCGCGGGCGACTCGCCGTGGCGCTCGATTCCGGGAAGCCGGAGCAATTCTTCGAATTTCTGCGATGGCGGTTTCCGGGAGTACCCCTGCTTGAAGCGATCGACGGGCAGGCGGCGCGGCTGGCGCCGCTGGCCCTCGCTGGCGCAGTGGAGACGATCGGAGGCGAGGCGGGACAACCGCCGAGCCTGCTGGTGCGTCTCGACGGGACCGCCAATGGCAGCAAGATCGATCTGTCGGCCTCGATCGAGAACGGCCTCAACGCGTGGGCGGAAAGTGGTCGGTTCGGTCTTGATCTGCGTCTGGAGAACGATCGGCCGACAGTTTTGCTCGGCCAACTCGGGCTGACAGCCATGGAAGCCGGTGCGCCGGCGCCGCTGGAAGCGGAGCTGTCTTTGTCGGCCTCGGCGACCGGGCCCATCGTCGCTTCGGCGACATTGCGCGCGCCAGGAAGTGAAATCAGTCTGGATGGTACCCTCGATGTGACGCCCAAGGGAGTTTCCGGCGGTGACGTCTCGCTTTATGTCAAGAGCAGCGACGCGCTGCCATGGCTGAGCACGAGCGGCATCGAATTTGGCGCGTCGCTCGACGCCGCTACGCTCGATCTGACCGGGACGGTCGTCTATGAAAAAGGTGACTGGATCGTCCGCGAGCTGGGCGGCCAGATCGCCGGTTCGACGATCGAAGCGGCCTTGCGAAAACAACGCGGGCAACCGTTCGAGGGCACGGTGCGTGTCGACACGCTGTCGCTGCCGTGGCTTGCGAGCCTTGTCTATGGGCGCCCGCTCGACGACGGCGACCCAAAGCGACTTTGGCCGAGCGAGGCGTTCCGGCCGAGTTCTCTTGCCGGTGTCGATTTTTCGGTGGCGCTCACCGCCGCGCAGCTCGACCTTGGTGGTCCGCTCATGACGGATTTCGCCGCCAGGATGTCGGCAGACGCGGGTAATCTGACCTTCGATGACGCGAGCGTCGCGGCCGCGGGCGGACGTCTCGACGGCCGGCTGACGCTGCGCAACGCCAACGGCATTGGCGGGTTGACGCTCGAAGCCGAGGCCAGCGGCTTCGATCTCGCGAAATTCTGGCCCGAGCTTTCGGTCGATGGGGAAACGGCGAGTCTTGATGGCAACATCCGGCTCGATAGCACCGGCCAGTCCTATGAGGCGCTGGTATCGGGTCTAACCGGTGCCGGTCAGGTCGCGATCGCCAATGCGCGCGTGCCCGGCGTGCCGCAGCGGGTCTTCCGACCGCTGCTTGCGGCGGCGGATCAGGAGGGCTTCAAGCCCGACACTGATACCGGCGCGGCGCTGCGGGGTCTCTCGCGGGAAACCGGCTTCGCCGTTCCGGCCGCGACGAGCGCCTTTTCCGTGACGGCGGGACGCGCCCGCTTCGCGCCGGTCAGCATACAGGACGGCGACGAGAAGCTGACCCTGGATGGGGCCGTGGATCTGGCCGATCTGACGATCGTCGCCGACCTCACACTGGCCATCGACCCGGGCGACGACCGCGTGGAAGGGTCCGAGCCGACGGTGTTCTATTCCCTGACCGGCCCACTTGCCGAGCCGGGGCTTTCGGTGGATGCGACGGCGCTCGCCAACTACCTCGCGGTGCGCGCGCTGGAGCGTGAACAGGCGCGCGTGGAGGCAATGCAGGAGAGCCTTCAGGAGACCCTGCGGCTGCGGCGGGAAGCGCGATTCTACCGCTGGCGGGCGGCGGAGGCGACGCGGATCGCGGAAGAGCGGCGCGCCGCCGAGGCGGCCGAACGACTCAGGGCGGAGCAGGCGGCGGCGGAAGCGGCACGCCAGCGCGAAGAGGAGGCGGCCGCGCAACGCGCGGCGGCCGAACAGGAGCGGCAGAGCGAGGAGACGCGCCGCAAAGAGGCGGAGGACGCGCGTCGCCGCGAAGCCGAAGCGGAAGTGCAACGCCAACGCCAAGCCGCGGAACAGCGGCGCCAACAGCAAAGCCAGCCGGCGCCGGCTCCGAGCGCCAGTGCGGCGCCGAGACTGGACTTCGACAGGCCGCTTCCCAGCGACTCGTCCGGCGAGAAAACCCGCTTTCCCTCATTGCCGGGCGTCGAGAATCCACTGGAGTTTTGATACCAACTCGCGGTGACAGGAACTCATCCATCTATGCTGAACGGGTCCGTCCGGCCGTATGCAACGTGCGGGTTTGCATGAGGCCCGAAGGAGTCAGCCGTGCCCCTCGGAGGGAGGATCGGCGCGCGCCAGCGCCTCGTCCAGAACGAACAGCCGGATGGCGGAGGAAAGGTTCGTGTTCGGCGCGCGGGCCGCGTCGATCTCCGCCACCAGCGCGGCGAGCGCCAGACCGCGTGCCGCTGCGATCGCGCGCAGGCGGTTCCAGAATTTGTCCTCGATGCTGATCGATGTCGCATGGCCACGGATCGCCAGCGAGCGCTTGACGATCACGACGGTTTGCCGGTCTCGCCGGGGCTCTTACGGGCAGGTGCGGACGGTTCCGCTTCAACCGGCGCCGCACGGTCGCGCTTCACCCCGTTCAACAGACGGTTAGCACGCTCCCGCTCGACACGGGCTTCGTCCCGCAGCGCTTTCGGCGTTCCATGCCGGATTCGATTGGCGTCGGCTTCAAGCTCCGCCGCGCCACGCCGCTGCCGTTTGCGGGCGAGCCGGAGATTGACGATGTCGGCGGACATTGACGGGCTCAGGTCTTCTTGCGGAACGCGTCGAGGGAGACAACGTCGGCATCTTTCTTTTCCGACGCTTCGTCCCCGGGCTCTCCGCCCTCAGTCGTGGTCTTCGGCTTATCCTTGGGCGACTTCTTGCCCTTCGGCTTCGTCGCGGGCTTGGCCGGAGCAATCTGGGTCGGCGAGCCAACCAGAACCGGGCCGTGCGATTCGCCTTCCTCGGAGGCATCCAACTGCTCGTTGGCGGCGTCGATTCCCCTGACGTCGAATTCAAGTTCGAAGTTCACCGCCGGGTCATAGAAGCCCCGGATCGCGGCAAAGGGAATCAGCAGACGTTCGGGGATGTCGGAAAAGGACAGGCCGACCTCGAAGGTCGTGTCGGTGACCTGCAAGTCCCAATATTGATGTTGGATGACGATGGTCATCAGCTCGGGATATTTTTCGCGCAACCGCGAGGAAATGCGCACACCCGGCGCGGAGGTCAGGAAGGTGATGAAGAAATGATGCTCGCCCGGAAGGCCGGTCTTGACGACCTCGCCGATTACCTTGCGGATCACGCCGCGCAGCGCCTCCTGCGCGAGAACATCGTAACGGATAAGGTCCTGGCCCATTGCGGTGTCCTGAATTCTCGTAGCTGCGGAGGGGGCGGGCGGTTCAAACGCACCCCATAAAAAAGTGGAGGCTTCTGTTGCCAGGTGCCTCCGAACCCCGCCTAGAAGTGCGAACCCCCAGGACTTGAATTGAAGCGATCACACTGCTTACGCAGCGAGACGTGCTTCCGCATAGTTGTCGTTTGCAACTATAAAACAGCCCGATAACGGTGGTACCATGCCGAGCAAAAGTCCGATCTTTACGCCCTCGTCGATCCTATTTCGCCCCCGCCTGGACCCACCGCTCATGCGAAGCGAAATGTGGGTCCAGGTGGAGGCGCCGGGTACCGCCCCCGGGTCCGATAGGTTTATTACATCGGCCGTTTATCGCCATAGCCGACCCGAAAGCCGGCACGCGCAATATAAGGGGATCGTTCCAGCATGAAAAGGGCAAGACGCTTCCGAAACTTGAGGGAATCGGTCAAAGTCGATCAACCGAACAGCCGGGGAAGGCCGGCTGGGAGGATTTCGGGTCGCAAGGGCCCCTGTCGGTCGGCTTCTCCAATTATCGTCTTCATCGGTCGTTTCGCCGATCAAACTCTGATAACACGCGCTCCCGATCGAGGACGTCGCCGCAGCAAACTGCCGAGAGCCGGTCTTGCCTGAACCGGAGGGCCTGAACCGGAGGGAATGTCGCCATGCGCCAGTATCTGGATCTTCTCGCCCATGTCCTAGACCACGGGACCGACCGCTCCGACCGGACCGGCACGGGAACCCGCTCGGTCTTCGGCCATCAGATGCGCTTCGATCTGTCCGCCGGCTTTCCGATGCTGACGACGAAGCGGCTGCACTGGAAGTCGATCGCCCACGAACTGCTGTGGTTTCTGCAGGGCGACACCAACATCGCCTATCTCAGGGAGCATGGGGTCCGCATCTGGGACGAGTGGGCGGACGAGAACGGCGATCTCGGTCCGGTCTACGGCGCGCAATGGCGTTCCTGGCCGGACTATGACGGCGGCCACATCGACCAGATCGCCAAGGTCGTCGACGATATCCGGCGCATTCCGCATTCGCGTCGGCTGATCGTCACGGCCTGGAACCCGGCACTGGTCGACGAGATGGCGCTGCCACCCTGCCATTGCCTGTTTCAGTTCTACGTCGCCGACGGGCGCCTCTCGTGCCAGCTCTATCAGCGGTCCGCCGACATCTTCCTCGGCGTGCCGTTCAACATCGCCTCCTATGCACTTTTGACCGCGATGGTCGCCCAGGCGACCGGCCTCCAGCCGGGTGACTTCGTGCACACTTTGGGTGACGCGCATCTGTATGCCAATCATTTCGAGCAGGCACGGCTGCAATTGACCCGCACGCCCGGTCCACTGCCGTCGCTGTGGCTCGATCCCGAGATCACCGACCTGTTCGCCTTCCGCTTCGAGCATTTGGGTCTCGAAGGCTACGAGGCGGGTGGGCACATCAAGGCAAAGGTGGCTGTCTGATGCGCCGACCCGAACTCGTCGCCATCGTCGCGATGGCCCGCAACGGCGTGATCGGCAAAGACGGCGCAATGCCGTGGCGCATGCCGAGCGATCTCAAGCGCTACCGTCGTCTGACCATGGGCAAGCCGATGATCATGGGACGCAAGACGCTCGACGCGATCGGTCGGGTGCTCGACGGACGCGACACCATCGTGCTGACCCGTTCCGCCGACCTGCCTTACGAAGGGGCGATGCTGGCGCATTCGCCGGAGACGGCGTTGGACCGCGCATTCGAATGTGCGCAAGAGCGCGGAGCCGATGAAGTCGCGATCGTCGGTGGCGCCGAAATCTATCGCCTGCTTCTCGACCGAACCGATCGGCTCATGGTCACGGAAATCGACGCGGTTGTCGAAGGGGACGCGATATTTCCTCCGATCGATCCGGCCATCTGGCACAAGTTTCACGAGGAGACGTGCGAACGTTCGGAGAACGACAGCGCCGACAGCCGCTTCATCATCTACGAGCGGCGCCGGAGCTGAGTCGAGTCGGGAGCGTTCGTCGTTTCCGAAATGTACGCCGATCCGCGGTTGCCGTTCACCATCATGACGCCTAGGGAGGTGAAACGGTTGCGCCTGCGTTGAAAGCGGATTTGGCAGTTCCTATAAGGACACTGATAGATTGACGCTCGGATCGTCGCAGGCGACGGCCACGGATTTCTCGGAACTGGAAGGATATCGATGCCCTGGAGCAATCAGACCGGCGACGGCGGCGGCTGGAAAGGCGGCGGCAATGGCGGCAATGGAGGTCCTTGGGGCCAACGCCCGCAAGGCCCACGGCCAACCGGCGGCGCTGGGGGCTCTCCCGATCTGGAGGACATCCTGCGGCGTGGTCAGGACCGGCTGCGACGGGCGATACCCGGCGGCGGCGGGGGCGGGAGTTCCGGCGTGCCGGGCTTCGCGGCCTGGGGAATTCTCATCTTTGCCGGTCTTTTGGTGCTGTGGCTCTTCAAGTCCGTTTACACCGTCCAGCCGGACGAGGTCGGTGTCGAGATGTTGTTCGGCAAGCCCAAGCAGGAATTGTCCCAGCCCGGACTGCATTTCATGCTGTGGCCGCTCGAGACGGTGGATACGGTGCCGGTCGTCGAGAGTCAGATGACGCTTGGCAGCGGCCAGCGTGGAGAGAACTCCGGTCTGATGCTGTCGGGTGATCAGAACATCGTGGATGTGCAGTTCGCGGTTCTCTATCAGGTCGACAATCCGGCCAATTATCTCTTCGACGTCCAGGATCCGATCGCCATGCTGCAGCAGGTTTCGGAAAGCGCCATGCGGGAAGTAGTCGGGCGTCGCCCGGTTCAGGACGTGTTCCGTGACGATCGCGCCGGGATCGCCGAGGATGTACGCCAGATCACCCAGGATACCATGAACGAATATGGTGCCGGTCTGCGTATCAACGGGATTTCGATCGAGGACGCCGCGCCGCCGAGCCAGGTCGCCGACGCCTTCGACGAGGTGCAGCGCGCCGAGCAGGACGAGGACCGGTTCGTCGAGGAAGGCAATCGCTACAGGAACAACAAGGTCGGCCAGGCCCGCGGTGAGGCGGCGCAGGTCCGCGAGGATGCGGCCGGTTACAAGAACCGAGTCGTCCAAGAATCCGAAGGTGAGGCGCAGCGCTTCTCGTCGATCCTGAGGGAATTCGAAGCGGCTCCGGCCGTGACGCGCAAGCGTCTGTTCCTCGAAACCATGGAAGGCGTCTTGCGCGATTCCAACAAGGTGATCGTTGAGAAGGGCGCCGGCGGGACTCAAGGGGTCGTGCCTTATCTGCCGCTGAACGAGCTGCAGCGTCCGAGCCGATCGGATAATGGCGCGACATCCGGCGAGACGGCGGCACCGGCCCCGCAGGGAGCAAACTGATGAACAACCGCTTTTACGCGATCGTCATCGCGGCTGCCGTCGTTCTGCTTCTCCTGTGGAACTCGATCTTTATCGTCAACGAGAAGGAGCAGGCCGTCGTTCTGCGCTTTGGTCAAATTCAGCGCGTTGTCGATGAGCCAGGATTGAACTTCAAGCTGCCCTTCTCCTTCGCGGGTGCCGACAATGTCAGGAAGCTCCCCGACCGCTTGTTGCGCTTCGATCTCGACAACATCCGAGTGCAGGTGTCCGGCGGAAAGTTCTATGAGGTCGACGCGTTCCTCGTCTACCACATCTCCGATGCGGCACGGTTCGAGCTGACGGTCTCAGGCTCGATTGAACAGGCTGAACAGCGTCTGCGCACCCGCCTCGACGCGGCACTGCGTCGGGTTTACGGCCTGCGCGGCTTCGAGGCTGCCTTGTCCGAGGAGCGCGCCGACATGATGCGCCAGGTGCGCGACCAGCTTCGGCCGGACGCCACCTCACTCGGCCTCGAACTGACCGACGTGCGGATCCGCCGCACCGACCTGACTCAGGAGGTCTCGCAACAGACCTACGAGCGCATGAAGGCTGAGCGCCTCGCCGAGGCGGAACGCCTCAGGGCGCGTGGCCAGGTTGCCGCCCGTCGAATTCGTGCCGCCGCCGATCGCGAGGTCGTCGAAACGGTCGCCTCGGCGCAGCGCGACGCCGAGATCCTGCAGGGTGAGGGTGAAGCGGAGCGCAGCCGCATCTTCGCGGAAGCCTACGGCCGAAACCCGGAGTTTTTCGACTTCTACCGGTCGATGCAGGCCTATCGGGAAGCGATGACGAATTCCGGAACGACCCTGGTGTTGTCGCCGGACTCCGAATTCTTCCGCTATTTCAGGGCCGATGGTGGCTCGGAAGAGGGAATCGGTGCGTCCGGGGCCAATCTGTTGGGCGCCCAGCCATCCGCGGAAGCGCCGGCGCAGCCCCAAGCGGCGGCGCCTTCGTCGACGGACTCGGCGACGAGCGGCGAGGCGGCTCCGGTCGCCCCCGAGACGGCTCCGGACGAGACGCCAGCCGCGGAACAGGGCGCGGCGGGTGAGGCCGGTCAGCCGGCTGCCGAACCAGCCCCAGTCGCCGCTCCCGCCGCGGAGCAGGGCGCGGCGCCTGACATCGGCCAGACCCCGCCCGCCGCCACCCCGTGACGGATTTCGTTGCCGCCCTCGGTCTCCTTCTGGTGATCGAGGGCGTCGTCTATTGCCTGTCTCCCGACACGATCCGGCGGATCGGCCGGATCGCCGAGGCGATGCCCGATGCCTCGATGCGGGTCGGTGGGCTCGTCGCGATGATCCTCGGTGTCGGTCTGGTCTGGCTCGTGCGCCACTGAGAGTGGTCAGCGCCTGACCCTGTGATTTTTACGTCCGCGGTCTTGACGGCGAATGCGATGATAACCCTCTCGATAAATTGAAATAGCCGCATTTCCGGATCTGACGCCACGGCCGTCGGTCGGCGGGCGGTTCGCAAAGCCGCTGTGTCGCTGCCCATCGCAGGTCTGCACGCGCGACGTCGGCTCGTCGCGCCTGGGCGTCCGTGAGCCGTGCATCACGATGTTGCGACGCGTCCGCTCCGCCCCTGAAGCGATCACCTTTGAATCCTGGCGACGACGAAAGGGATCGTGGCCGCCGACCGATAGAATGATCGTGATCTCCTTGCAGGATGCTTGGTGTGAGCTACGTCATGCCCTTCGTGCTTCTGCGGCTGCAGGGGCGGATCGCAGCGAGCCTCGGTATCCGTGATGACTCGCTGAAGCGAAGTCTTGGAACAAGGACCCGTTGTCATGGTCGCTACTTCCCCCAGCCGCTCGGCCGACTCGTCACAGACGCTGAAGCTTTATCGTGCCGTCAGAGAGGCGAGCCGCAGTCTCGGCGCGCCCCTGTCGGATGCCGACGCGACGGTGCAATCGATGCCGGACGCAAGCCCGGCCAAATGGCATCTTGCGCATACGACCTGGTTCTTCGAGACCATGGTGCTCGCTCCGTACGTTCCGGGCTACCGGGTGTTCGACGAAAGCTTCAATTTCCTCTTCAACTCCTATTACGAGACGATCGGCGAGCGGCATCCTCGTCCGATGCGCGGCATGATCACGTGGCCGTCGCTGGACACCGTTTTCGCCTATCGTGACCATGTCGACAGCGCCGTCGAGGCATTGTTAAACACCAGTCTGTCGCCGGCGGTGGCCGAGTTGGTGGAACTCGGCTGCCATCACGAACAGCAGCATCAGGAGCTGCTCCTGACGGACATCCTGCACCTGTTCGCGCAAAACCCGATGCGGCCGGCCTACAAGGACCCCGGTCCGGTCGGCGTTGGAAACGGCGAGCCCGACCCGACGCGCTATCGCAGCTACCAGGGGGGCATCGTGGAGATCGGCCACGACGGGGAGGGCTTTGCCTTCGACTGCGAAGGGCCGCGGCACCGCGCGCTGATCGAGCCCTTCCGGCTGGCAGAACGGCTGGTTACCAACGGCGAGTGGATGGAGTTCATCGCTGACGGCGGCTACCGCGATCCGCTGCTGTGGCTTTCGGCCGGGTGGGCGACGATCATGGCGCAAAAATGGTCGATGCCGCTCTACTGGAACGAGCGGGACGGCGAGTATTGGACGATGACGCTGCGCGGCGCGCAGCCGGTCGACCGATCGGCGCCGGTCACCCATGTCAGCTATTTCGAGGCCGACGCCTTTGCGACCTGGGCCGGGCGGCGCCTGCCCAGCGAAACGGAGTGGGAGCACGCGGCGAGCGACGTGGCGCCGAATGGCAACTTCGCCGATTCCGGTCGCCTGCGGCCGAAGCCGGCCAGCGCGGTCGGGGAGGGGCTGCGCCAGATGTTCGGCGATGTCTGGGAGTGGACGCGCAGCCCGTTCACCCCGTATCCGCGGTTCAAGCCGGCCGAAGGCGCGGTGGGCGAATACAACGGCAAGTTCATGTGCGGTCAGTTCGTCTTGCGCGGCGGTTCCTGCGTGACGCCGGCCAGTCATATCCGCTCGACTTATCGGAATTTCTTCCCGCCGGACGCCCGCTGGCAGTTTTCCGGTCTGCGTCTGGCGGAGGACGTCTGAGATGCTCGATCAGGCCGAACTGATCGATCGGCAGCGGGAAGCCCTGCGCGCCGACGTGATCGCGGGGCTGTCGCAGCCGCGCAAGGTGCTGCCCAGCCGCTGGCTCTACGACGACCGCGGCTCGGAGTTGTTCGAGGAAATCACCGGGCTTGACGAATATTACCCCACCCGCACCGAGACCGCGATTCTACGCTCGAAAGCCGACGAGATCTCGGCCTTCTGCGGTGCCCACGTCACGCTGCTCGAATATGGCGCCGGGGCCGGTATCAAGACCGAAATCCTGCTGGAGGCACTTCGCGAGCCGGCGCTTTACGTGCCGATCGACATCTCCGGCGATTTCCTGAGCCAGTCGGCGCGTCGCATCGAAAGCCGCTTTCCGGCTCTTGAGGTGGTGCCGGTTACCGCTGACTTCACCACCGATTTCGATCTACCGGCGGATGTTCCGAGCGATGGGCTGCGCTGCGGCTTTTTCCCCGGTTCGACGATCGGCAATCTCGACGCCGCCGACACCGATGCGTTCTTGCGGCGGATGCGCCGTCACGCCGGGCCCGGCGGGCGGGCGGTGGTCGGCATCGACTTGAAGAAGGAACTCGGCATTCTCCTTGCCGCCTACGACGACCGGGAGCGCGTGACCGCGGCGTTCAACCTCAATCTTCTCGCCCGGATCAACCGGGAGTTGGAGGCCGACTTTCCTCTCGATCGGTTCGTCCACGAGTCACGCTGGAACGAAGAAGCCTCGGCGGTGGAGATGCACCTGAAGAGCCTCGACGACCGGACCGTCAGGATCGACGGCCATCGCTTCGACTTTGCCGCGGGTGAAACGATTCACAGCGAGAGTTCGCGCAAATATTCGCTTGAGGGCTTCGCCGCCGTCGCCGCGACCAGCGGGTGGAACGTCGATCAAGTGTGGACCGACTCCCGGAAACGATTCGCGATCGTTGGCCTTGCGCCGAGTGATGCGGAGGCCGCTCGGTCCCGATTCTCAAAAGGCGAGGGAGCAACATGCCGCGACGTTTGACCCCCCGGAGGGTGGGGCGGACGGAGTTGCTCACATCACCATCGCTTCACCCTACCGTATGCTTCTTGATTCCGTGGCCTTTTGAGGTCACGTCTATGAGGTGGCCGCGCGTCGCGCCCGAGGCGCCGTGTCGTGCCGGTGCGAAAGGACATCCGATGAGCATCTGTCTGCGCCGCTTTTCGATTGCCGCCACGGCTGGATTCGTTCTGGCGGCCACGTTGATGCTCCAGCCTGTCGCGACGTGGGCCCAAACCGCCGAACCGTCGGAGGCGCCACCCGAAACGGTGGTCCCGGCGCTTCCCGCGCCCCCTGTCGCCGGCGGCGAAGAAGAGAGCGGTGCCACGACGGCGACGACACCTTCTTCGGCCCAACCCTACAAGGGACCGGAATCGGTCGCGGATCTGGCTGAAAAGCTGCTCGACGCGGTGGTCAACATCTCAACGTCGCAGAATGTCGATATGCCCGGGCGGGGCGTGCCGAAGCTGGAGGCGCCCGAGGGCTCGCCGCTGCAGGATTTCTTCGATGATCTCTTGAAGAAGGAAGACGGGGCCGGCGAGCGGCGCCTGCAATCGCTCGGTTCCGGCTTCGTCGTCGATTCGAGCGGCATCGTCATCACCAACAATCATGTCATTGCCGACGCGGACAAGATCACCGTGAATTTTCCCAACGGCACGCAGCTCGAAGCCGAGCTGCTCGGCACCGATCCGAAGACTGACCTTGCGGTGTTGAAGGTCGAGTCGGAAACGCCGCTCACCGCCGTCCAGTTCGGCGATTCGGAAAGTCTGCGAATCGGCGACTGGGTGATGGCGATCGGCAATCCGTTCGGCCTCGGCGGTTCGGTTTCGATCGGCATCGTCTCGGCCCGCGGCCGCAATATCAACGCGGGTCCCTACGACAATTTCATTCAGACGGACGCGGCCATCAACCGCGGCAACTCCGGCGGCCCGCTGTTCGATATGCACGGCAATGTTGTTGGCATCAACACCGCCATCATCTCGCCGACCGGCGGCTCGATCGGCATCGGTTTTTCCATTCCGTCGAAGCTCGCGGTCAATGTCGTCGACCAGCTGCGCGAGTTCGGCGAGACCCGGCGCGGTTGGCTCGGCATTCGGCTGCAGGCGGTCACCGACGACATCGCCAAGGGTCTCGGCATCGGCAAGGCCAGGGGCGCGGTGGTGATGGGCATCGTTCCCGGCGGCCCTTCCGACAACGGTTTGTTGAAGGTCGGCGACGTCATTGTCAGCTTCGACGGTCGCGAAATCGATACGTCCCGCGACCTACCGCGGGTCGTTGCCGAGACGCCCGTCGGCAAGACGGTGCCGATGGAGATCCTGCGCAAGGCTTCCGCCGCCGATCCCGCCAAGCCGATGTCGGTCGAGGTCACCCTCGGCCGGCTGGAGGACGGCGAAAAGTTGATGGAAACGGCCGGCGAATCGACAGGGAGTTCGACGAAACCAAGCGGCGACAAGAATTCCGAGGCGGCGAGCGTCGAAATCCTTGGCATGTCGCTCTCCGATCTGGATGGCCCGTTGCGCGAGCAATATAGCCTGGCCGACGACGCCAAAGGCGTGGTGATCACCGCGGTCAAGCCGAATTCGGGAGCCGCCGAAAAGGGCATCGAAGCCGGCGTGACGATACGGGAAGTCGCCCAGGAAGAGGTGTCCAGCGCCAAGGAGGTCGCGAGCAAGATCGCCAAGCTGAAAGAGGACGGCCGCAAGAACGCGTTGCTGCTCCTGGCCTCGGCCAATGGCGATTTGCGCTTTGTGGTGGTGCCGATCGATTGAGGCGAGGCGGGACCTATTGCCGAAACTCGTCCCGCCGGTAGCCCTGAACGAACAGCAGCGCCGTCAGGTCGCCGTGGTCGATGCGGTGGGGCGCTTGCGCGGCGACCGCCGGCTTGGCGTGCAGCGCGATGCCGGTGCCGGCGCGCTTGATCATCCCGAGGTCATTGGCCCCGTCGCCCACCGCGATCGCATGCTCCGCTCCGACACCGCGCCCCGCGGCGATCGCTTCCAACGCCGTCACTTTCGCGAGGGCTCCAAGAATGGGTTCCTCGACGTGGCCGGTGAGTTGTCCCGCCTCGGTAAACAGGCGGTTGGCGCGGTTTTCATGAAAGCCGAGGCGCGCGGCGATCGGGCCGGTGAATACCGTGAAGCCGCCGGAAACCAGGGCTGTATAGGCGCCGTTGGCCCGCATGGTCGCGACCAGCGTGGCGCTGCCCGGTGCGAGCGTGATGCGCTCGGAAATCACCTTGGCCACGACCGCCTCCGGCAGGCCGGCAAGCAGGGCGACGCGCTCCCTGAGGGCAGGTTCGAATTCGATCTCGCCGTTCATCGCCCGGGCGGTGATCGCGGCGACGCGATCCTTGATTCCGACCTCGGCGGCGAGTTCGTCGATGCATTCCTCGCCGATCATCGTAGAATCCATGTCGGCGATCAAAATCCGCTTGCGCCGCCCCGCGCGCTGCTGCACCACGCAGTCGAAGCGCCCGGCGGTGGCGATCTGGGCGACGGCGCGCCGCTGTTCTGCTGACGGCGAGACCTCGAAGGCGACCTCGGCGGCGAAGTCGGAATCGAGCCAGTCGGCCGTCTCAGCTCGAACACCGAGCTCGCGGGCGATGTCGACAAGGGCGTGAGCCGGCAAGCCAGCCCCGGTCGGTGCGGCGATGAGCGTTGCGACGAACATGATATGGCGATCCGAGATGGCAGAAAAACAGGCGATCCTGATAGCTGGGCCGACCGCCAGCGGCAAGTCGCGCCTGGCGCTCGAACTCGCCAAGCGACATGACGGTGTCATCGTCAATGCCGATTCGATGCAAGTCTATGCGGGGCTCGAAATCCTGACGGCGCGGCCGACGTCGGCCGATCTCGAGCGGGTTCCGCATCGCCTTTACGGCCATGTGCCCCCCGATGAAACCTACTCGGCCGGAACGTATACACGCCAGGCGGCAGCCGTTCTTGCGGACATCCGTGCGTCCGGACGGATTCCCATTTTCTGCGGCGGAACAGGGCTTTATTTCAAGGCGTTGCTAGGGTTTCTGGATGTCATGCCAGAGGTGTCGCCGGCGCTTCGCGAGACATGGCGACGGCGGCTAGCGGAAGAGGGCGCGCCGGCGCTGCATCGGCTTTTGTGGGAGAGTGACCGCGTCGCCGCGGCCCGCATCAAGCCGGCGGACGGACAACGAATCGTCAGGGCGCTGGAGGTGGGCGAGGCAGCCGGAACGCCGCTGTCCTCCTTGCAGGCGGGAGAGGGCGAGGGGCTGCTCGATAGTGGCAAATGCGTGAAGATCATCCTTGCGCCGGAGCGAAGTCGCTTGCGCGAGACGATCGCGCGGCGCTTCGATGCCATGGTTGCCGCCGGCGCTCTTGCCGAGGTCGCCGCGTTTTTAGCGCTGCCCGGCGCGCTGGCAGGGTCGGCGGCCAAAGCGATCGGTGTCGCCGAATTCGGCGCGGTGCTCGACGGCGGGCTTACTCTCGACGCGGCGACGGCCCGCGCGGTGACACGCACAAGGCAATACGCCAAGCGCCAGGAAACCTGGTTCCGGCATCAGTTCGGTGCCGACTGGGCGCGGTTGGAAGTGCCTGACGCCGATCTAATCTCGTCGATTTGATCGATCCGGTTAAGCGGATGGTGAACCTATTGCGCTAGTGATTCGTGGCAGAACGAACGGGTTTTTCTTCTGCATGAACATCAGCAAGTCGGAATTGTCGGTCGCATTGTTTCTCTGCACGATCGCCGCAGCAACCGCGAGTGCCTATGCGGGGCATAGTGTTGTCGCGTCGGTGCTGGCGGAAACCGGGTTGCAAGAGGTGCAGCGGGTCGAGTCGATTCTCTTTGCGGCGACATTTTCATGCCTGATCGTCGCGCTTCTCGCCGGGCTATTCTGGATCTTGCCGATGGTCCGTCGACAGGCCCGCGAGCAAGGCAAGCTGCACTCGCTGGCGGGATTGTTACGGCAGCGCTCGCAGGATTTTGAACGGGCCGCGCTGACCGATCCGTTGACCGGCATGAACAACCGGCGCTTCTTCGACGAGTCGTTGCGGCAGTATCTGCTAGAATTCGACAGAATTGGACGTCCGCTGGGGCTGATGCTGATCGATCTCGATCACTTCAAGGCGATCAACGATACCCATGGGCACGACGTTGGCGACTTGGTCCTGAAGTTGGTGGCGACCTGCTTGTTTGAATGCACGCGCTATCACGATATCGTCGCAAGAGTGGGCGGCGAGGAGTTCGCGATCGTTGCGCCGAACATGAGCGCGATGGAGTTTCAACGCTTCGCCGATCAGATCCGGGAGGCAATTTCGATGTCGACCATTGAGGTCGGCAATGTAAGCCTGCGCATCACCGCGTCGATCGGCTTGGCCGTCTCGAAGGCGGGCGACGAGAACGCCGCGCTCCTGAAACGTGCCGACCTCGCGCTCTACCGAGCCAAACAATCCGGCCGCAATCGGGTCCATGCGCATTCCGGCGGCCTAATTCCGATTGGCGCGGAACTGATCCGGCCCTATAGCGTATCGTCTTAGCAAAATAAGGCGATGATTATGGCAGACACCCACCAGCTGACCGACGACAACCGCGATTGGCTTCGGCACGCCGCAAGGGCTGGCTATGTGGCACGGGGAGCGGTGTTTCTCATCATCGGCTACTTCGCGTTTCGCGCCGCGTTCGCCTCCGGCGAGGCGATGGATAGCAAAGACGCGGTCGGACAGATCGCCGGATCGGCGTTCGGAACCATTCTCCTCGGCCTGCTCGTCCTCGCACTTTCCTGCTTTGCCGCCTGGCGGATCGTTCAGGTCGTCTTCGATGTCGACCACCACGGTACCGACACGAAAGGGCTGTTTGTGCGGGTTGGTCTGATCTTCAGCGCTTTGGCCTATGGTGCGCTTGCCTTCTATGCCGCGAGCCTGCTGATCGGTATGGCGAGTGGCGGCGGCTCAAACGGTCTTGTCGCCAAGGCCTATGAGGCGGGCTACGGCGTCTGGCTGACCTATCTGATCGCCGCCGGCATGGCCGCGGCGGGTGCGGCCCACATCTACAAGGGCGCCAAAGCCGGCTTTGAAAAATACATGGAGATTCCCGAGGGAGTCCGCAGCTGGTTGACCCCGGTCTGCCAGTTCGGACTGATTGCCCGAGGTGTCACCTTCCTTATCCTCGCCGGGTTGCTGTTCACCGGTGCGGCCTCCTATGCCAGCGGCGACACCCCGGGGCTGGACACCGCGCTGGCTGCGATCGAAGGCTGGTCGTACGGGTGGGCGCTGCTGTCGCTGACCGGGCTCGGTCTCATGGCCTTCGGCATCTACGCGCTGGCCGAGGCGTTGTATCGGCGCATCAATATCGAGGCGGTCGTTTGAGGCCGTCGATCGGCGCGACATCCAGAGTTCGCGACATCTAAGCTTGCTCGGTGCGCGGCCCCTTGTGCGGCCGCGCACTATTGCGTTGACGGATGGTCCCGATGCGCTTAGCGTCATGTGCGATGAACACAAACAGTATTCTCGTAGTACGAAGGCGCACACGCGCGGCGGTCTGACGGCCGCCCGGCGACAGCCACGTGTGCGCATCCAAAGGGCCCCAGCGGCCCTTTTTTATTGCGCCGATTTCCGACAAATATCCGGACAGGAAAACGGCTCCAGGCGAATCCGGCAGACAGCAGACGGAAGATCACGACGATGGAAGCGACAGTGGGAACGCGGGAAATGACGGGCGCCGAAATGGTCGTCCAGGCGCTCAAGGACAATGGCGTCACGGATATCTTCGGGTATCCGGGCGGAGCGGTCCTGCCTATCTATGACGAGATCTTCCAGCAGGAGGAGATTCGCCACATCCTGGTTCGTCACGAGCAGGGCGCCGGTCATGCCGCGGAGGGCTATGCCCGCTCGACCGGCCGGCCGGGGGTAATGCTGGTGACCTCCGGGCCCGGGGCGACCAACGCGGTGACGGCGCTGCAGGACGCGCTGATGGATTCGATCCCGCTGGTCTGCATCACTGGCCAGGTGCCGACGACGCTGATCGGCTCGGACGCCTTCCAGGAATGCGACACGGTCGGGATCACGCGGCCCTGTACCAAGCACAATTGGCTGGTCAAGGACATCAATGACCTGTCCCGCGTGTTGCACGAGGCGTTTCATGTCGCAACGACCGGCCGGCCCGGCCCCGTGGTCGTCGACGTGCCAAAGGACGTCCAATTCGCGACCGGCACCTATTCGCCGCCGCCGCCGATCCGTCAGCATGAGAGCTACCGGCCGAAGCTCGACGGCGACCGCGACCGGATCGAGGCGGCGGTCGCGATGCTGGCCGCCGCCAAACGCCCGATGATCTATTCGGGCGGCGGCGTGATCAATTCCGGACCGGAGGCGACGCGGCTGCTGCGGGAGTTCGTCGCTGCCACCGGTTTTCCGATCACCTCGACGCTGATGGGGCTTGGCGCCTATCCCGCGTCCGGCAAGAATTGGCTCGGCATGCTCGGCATGCACGGCACCTACGAGGCGAATCTCGCCATGCATGGCTGCGACGTGATGCTGTGCGTCGGCGCGCGCTTCGATGACCGCATCACCGGGCGCCTCGATGCGTTCTCGCCGAACTCGAAGAAGATCCACATCGACATCGATCCCTCGTCGATCAACAAGAACGTCCATGTCGACCTGCCGATCATCGGCGATGTCGGCCATGTGCTGAAGGACATGGTCGAACTCTGGAAGGCGCGCGGCACGGCGGGCGAACCGGCGGCGCTGGCGAGCTGGTGGGACCAGATCGAGACATGGCGGGCGCGCGACTGCCTCGCCTACAAGCCGAACAATGACGTCATCATGCCGCAATACGCCGTGCAACGGCTCTACGCGGCGACCAAGGACCGCGAAACCTACGTGTCGACCGAGGTCGGCCAGCATCAGATGTGGGCGGCCCAGTTCTATGGTTTCGAGGAACCGAACCACTGGCTCACCTCCGGCGGGCTCGGAACGATGGGCTACGGCCTGCCGGCGGCGATCGGCGCGCAGATCGCCCATCCGGATGCCTTGTCGGTCTGCATCGCGGGCGATGCTTCGGTGCTGATGAACATGCAGGAGATGTCGACCGCGGTTCAGCACCAGGCGAACGTCAAGATTTTCATTCTCAACAACCAGTATATGGGCATGGTCCGCCAGTGGCAGCAGCTCTTGCACGGCAACCGGTTGTCGCACTCCTATACCGAGGCACTGCCGGACTTCGTCAAGCTGGCCGAGGCCTATGGCGGCCACGGCATTCGCTGCGAAAAGCCGGGCGATCTCGATGACGCGATCAAGGAGATGCTGGCCGTCGACAAGCCGGTGCTGTTCGACTGCCGGGTAGCCAATCTCGCCAACTGCTTCCCGATGATCCCGTCGGGCAAGGCGCATAACGAGATCCTGCTGCCGGACGAGGCGAGCGACGAGGCGGTGGCCAGCGCCATCGACGCCAAGGGCAAGGCATTGGTGTAACCCGCGCATTCGTCCCAGGCCGGTGGGTGTCTTCCTGCCGCCCTCTGGCGCCGGCCGCATCTGTCCGCGCCTGCCGTTGCTTTTCCTTTTTCATGCGCGCCTCTATGGTGCCGCCACCTCCAGAGTCCCGAGTTCGACCATGAACAGACCAGTCCAGCCACCGGCTTCGGCATATTTCATCACTCCCGAAAAGGAGGCGAACGAGGCGCGCACGCTGGCGATCATTGTCGACAACGAGCCGGGGGTTCTGGCGCGCGTCATAGGGCTGTTCTCCGGCCGCGGCTACAACATCGAAAGCCTGACGGTCTCGGAAACCGAGCACGAAAAGCATCTATCGCGCATCACGGTCGTCACCCGTGGCGCGCCGCATGTGATCGAGCAACTGAAGAGCCAGCTCGACCGGATCGTGCCGGTGCATCGCGTCGTCGACCTGACCCGCGTTGCGGGCGAAGACGGCGAAAGCGCGCCGATCGAACGCGAGCTGGCGATCGTCAAGGTCGCCGGCAAGGGCGAGGGCCGCGTCGAGGCGCTGCGGCTGGCCGATGTGTTCCGCGCCAAGGTCATCGACTCCTCGATCGAGCATTTCGTCTTCGAGATCACCGGCCGGCCGTCGAAAATCGACAAATTCGTCGCGATCATGGCGCCGATCGGCCTCGTCGAGGTTTGCCGCACGGGCGTCGCTGCACTGTCGCGCGGCAAGGCGGGGATGTAGGCGGGCGACCGCGCCGTTGGTCGTAATTCTTGATCCCGAGTCATGGACGCCGTATATCCGTTAGATATACCCGTTCCGGGAACGACTGATATGACCGAAGTGCAGATTTCGAAATGGGGCAACAGCTCGGCGATCCGCCTATCCAAGGCGGTGCTGGACGATCTTGGCGTGAAAGCGGGTGAGCGGGTGCGGCTGACGGTGGAGGACGGCAGAGGCATTATCGAGCCGGTTCGATCAACACGCGTGACGCTCGATTGGATTTTATCGGAGACGCGACGGCTCGGCCCGGAAAATGCCCCGGAGACGGTGGATTGGGGGCGGGATCGCGGCTCGGAAGTCGTCGATGATTCCGGCGGCTGGTGACATCGTCTGGGTCGATTTCGACCCGGTTCGCGGCACGGAACAGGCAGGGCGGCGGCCGGCTCTTGTTCTGACCAGCAAGGACTTCCACGAGCTTTACCCGCGTGCCATCGTCTGTCCGATCACCGGCAATATGACGCCTTGGCCGACCAAGGTGTTTCTTCCTGAGGGAATGCAGACCCGCGGTGCGGTGCTCGCCGACCAGCCGCGCACCATCCATCGCTCCGAGCGAGGATTTCGGCTCATCGAGCCAGCGCCGGAAGAGGTCCATGCCATGGTCCGGGCCATTCTCCGGGAGCTCCTGCAGATCGTCGTTTAGGCTTGGTACGACAAAGTTGCGACGGTCGACGTTTCGTGCAGGCGGCTTGCTTCATCGGGTCGCGTCATCTATAAGGTCAGCAGTGCTGACCTAAATACACCTCGCTCGAGCGAATTCCATGACTCTCGACGTCTTCCTTGCGCTGCTGGCCTTTGCCTTCGTGGCTTCGATCACGCCGGGGCCGAACAATCTGATGCTGCTGGCCTCGGGCGTGAATTTCGGCTTTTGGCGGACCTTCCCGCACATGTGCGGCATCGCCGGCGGGTTCTGCCTGTTGCTGCTGGCGGTCGGATTTGGGCTCGGCGCGTTGCTGGCAGCCTATCCGCCACTCCATATCGCGCTGAAGCTCGCGGGCGGTGCCTACCTCCTGTTCCTGGCCTGGAAGATCGCGACGACCCGCCGAATGAGCGAGGGGAAGGGCGGCGAGCGGCCGATGACCTTCGTCGAGGCGGCGGCATTCCAGTGGGTCAATCCCAAGGCCTGGGTGATGGCGGTCACCGCGATGGCCATCTATACCGATCCCGCGCAGCCGTTCCTCTCGGTCGTGCTCGTCGCGGCAGCCTTCACGCTGGTCAACTGGCCGAGCGTGTCGACCTGGGCGGGCTTCGGCGTGGTGCTCAAGCGCTTCCTCGCCGATCCAGCGCGGCTGAAATGGTTCAACATCGCGATGGGCGTCCTCCTGGCGCTGACCCTGGTGCCGATGCTGTTGTGACCAGACATATTGCGAGGAAAGCGCGGCAGGCTTAGCTTTTGGCCATGAGCGAGTCGCACCATGATCATAGCGCCCATCATCATGGGCACGCCCACGACAATGATTTCGATCCGATGACGGCGCGGGTGAAAGCGCTCGAAACAATTCTGTCCCGCAAGGGCCTGGTCGATCGCGGCGCGATCGACGCGATCATCGAGACCTACGAGACCAAGGTGGGGCCGCGCAACGGCGCGCGGGTGGTGGCGAAGGCCTGGGCCGAACCGCAATTCGAGGCGTGGCTGCGCGAGGACGCAACGGCCGCGATCGCCTCGCTCGGCTTCACCGGCCGGCAGGGGGAGCACATGCGGGCGGTATTCAACACGCAGGCAACGCACAACCTCGTCGTCTGCACGCTCTGCTCCTGTTATCCGTGGGCGGTGCTCGGGCTGCCGCCGGTCTGGTACAAATCGCCGCCCTATCGCTCCCGTGCCGTTATCGATCCTCGTGGGGTGTTGGAGGAGTTCGGGGTAAACCTCTCGCCGGACGTCAAAATCCGGGTGTGGGATTCGACCGCAGAGATGCGCTATCTCGTCGTGCCGATGCGGCCGGCCGGGACGGAGGGCCTCGACGAGGGCCAATTGGCCGATCTGGTCACGCGCGACGCGATGATCGGGACGGGGCTCGCCGTCTCACCGGAATCGATCAGCGGTGCGGGCCAATGAACGGCCCGCAGGATCTCGGCGGCCAAATGGGTTTCGGCCCGGTCGCGCCGGATAAGGACGAGCCGCTGTTTCACGCCGATTGGGAAAAGCGCGCGCTGGGGCTAACCGTTGCGGCGGGAACGCTCGGCGCCTGGACGATCGACGAAAGCCGCCACGCCCGCGAAAGCCTGCACCCTGCGGATTATTACGGGTCGAGCTATTACGAGATCTGGACCAAGGCACTCGAGAGTCTGCTGCTGCGCCATGGTTTCGTGACGCGGGAAGAACTCGATCGTGGCGAACCGCTCGTCGATGCGCCGACGCCGAAGCGCGTGGTCTCAGGCGCCGACATGCCGGCGGTGCTGGCCAAGGGCGCGCCGGTCGACCGGCCGGCGATCACGCCAGCCAGATTTGCGGTCGGCGACAGGGTCCGCACCATCGAGATGCATCCCACCGGCCACACGCGGCTGCCGCGCTACGCCCGTGGCCGCGTCGGGCGGATCGAGATCCTCCACGGCGTCCATGTGTTTCCGGACACCAACGCGCACGGCAAGGGCGAGTCGCCGCAATGGCTCTATAATGTCGCCCTCGACGGTCCGGCTTTGTGGGGCAGGGACGGCGATCCCGGGCTGACCGTTTCGATCGACGCCTTCGAAAGCTATCTGGAACCGGTGCCGCACGATGGCGAATGACGCTCCCGAGCGTTTCGCAGAGCCTTGGCAGGCGGAAGTTCTCGGCCTGCAGGTCGCGCTCGTCGAGGCCGGCGTTTTCACCGCCGCCGAATGGGCCGAAGCACTCGGGCGGACGTTGCACGCGCCGGACGCGGCCGAGGATGGGTCGGATTATTACTCGCGCTTTCTTGGCGCGCTCGAAGGGTTGCTTGCCGAAAAAGGGCTGACGGGCACCGCAGAGGTCGAGGGGCTGGCCGCCGCCTGGCGCCGCGCCGCGCAGGCGACGCCGCATGGCCAGCCGATCGTGCTGGCGAACGATCCGGAGGGGGGTGGCGGGACGGAATAGGGCGGAGGGGCCGGGCGAAGACGTCGAAAGACGAGAGTGCGCGTCGATTTGTCGTTGCCGTGTCGCCCCGAATCCTGCCATTTGCCCCCATGAAGCTCTCACCCCAGCAGGACGACGCGCTGAAGGCCGTCGCGCAATGGCTGGAAGACGGCGACCAGCCGATCTTCCGCCTGTTCGGCTATGCCGGCACCGGCAAGACGACGCTGGCGCGCCATTTCGCCGAAGGCATCGATGGCTCGGTGCAGTTCGCCGCCTTCACCGGCAAGGCCGCGCAGGTGTTGCGGTCGAAGGGCGCCAAGAGTGCCCGGACGCTGCATTCGCTGATCTACCGGCCGCGCGGCGAGGAGACCGTCGCCGACGAGGCGAGCGGGACGTCGCGGGTCTCGCCGACCTTCTCGCTCAACCGCCAGAGCCCGGTGGCCAAGGCCAAGCTGGTGATCGTCGACGAATGCTCGATGGTCGACGAGGCGCTCGGGCGCGATCTTTTGTCCTTCGGCACGCCGATCCTCGTCCTCGGCGATCCGGGTCAGCTTCCGCCGGTCTCCGGCGGCGGCTTCTTCACCGAGGCCGAGCCCGACTTTTTGTTGACCGAGATCCATCGCCAGGCGCGCGACAATCCGATCATCGAGCTGGCGCTGCATGTCCGCGAGGGCAAGGAGCTCATGCATGGCGACTGGGGCGCGGCGAAGATCATCGGCAAGCGGGATGTGGAAACCGACAAGGTGCTCGCCGCCGACCAGGTTCTGGTCGGCACCAACCGCACGCGGCGGCGCTACAATGCGCGGCTGCGCGAGTTGAAGGGCTTCGACGGGCGGCTGCCGATGGCCGGCGACAAGCTGGTGTGTCTGCGGAACGATCCGCCGAAGGGGCTGCTCAACGGTTCGCTCTGGCAGGTGATGACCGCCGCCCGCGAGACGGCGAAGCCCGGAGTCAATCTCATCGTCAAGCCGGACGATGACGACATCGACCAGGGCGCGGCGAAGATCAGGCTCTTGAAGGCCGCCTTCGAGGATCCGGACGCCGACATTCCTTGGGCGACCAAGAAGCGCTTCGACGATTTCGATTTCGGCTACGCCCTGACGGTCCACAAGGCCCAGGGCTCGCAGTGGAACGACGTCGTCCTGTTCGACGAAAGCTGGGCCTTCAAGGAAACCCGCGAGCGCTGGCTTTACACGGCGATCACCCGCGCGGCGGAGACGCTGACCATCGTCAAGTGAGCAGTAGGCACATCGGACGACGACAATACGCGCCGCCAATTGTACTCTGCAATCCAATGGTGCGTTTGATGCGCCTGTTCCAAACGGCACGGTGCAATCAGCTGAGATACAATGGTAGAGAAAACGCCAGAGCAGAATAACGAAGTTCAGCCGCTGACCGACTCGTCGAAGGAGCAGATCAAGCTCCGTGCCAATTTTCTTAACGGTCTGGCTGTTGCAACTTTTGCGGTGGGTACGCTGGCGCCGCTAACGAGAGCCCTGATCGATAATGATATTTCAACGGGTGCCGTCGCAAGCTTGATAGTCCTAGCAATAATTTGCCTTACGATCAGCGGAGTCCTACATTCGCATGCGTACAGGTATCTGAAGGAACTGGATAAATGACCTTGGCCCAGATCATCCTGATGGCCGTCGTCCCGGTGAGTGCGCTGGTCATGCTCGGGTTCACCCACTGGCATGCAAGGCGCAATCCGCCAGTTCGCCGTCCTGCTCCCGCTGAAAGTCGACCCACTCAGGCTCGTGGGGAAACGAGTTTGGGAAGAAGCCTCTTGGAGGCGCAGGCTGGGACTGGAAACACTTATGTGGGGCCGCTCTCTGAGTTTGCTGGCGGTGGCGTTATGCCTGCGCATCCCCGGTTTTTTGGCGGTAATGTCGTGATTGCGAGCGCGGAAGATCTGACGATCGGCTTCAAACGAGCTATGCAGCCGAAAGGGCATCGCTCCAAGCACAAGTTTGCCAAGATTTCCTGATCCAGAGTGGCGAGCAAGATTCCAAGCATCGCTGTGATCCAGCGGAAAGAACAGCGGAATAGGAAAGCGCGCCGGAGGAAATTCAAACTGGAGTACCGCCATACCGGTTGGTGTGGGGACAGTCACGATGCTGCACCGGCGCAATGCCAAGCGACATGAAAAAAGGCCCGTGATCCGGTGATCATGGGCCTTCTTGATGATTGGGCTGTCGTCGTGCCGGCTCAGCACCCCGCCCCCGAGAGAACGGCGCTGCGGTCCTCGATCTTGTCAAGCGTGACCGCGCAGCCGTCGCCGAGATCGATCGCGCCGCCGGTTTCCACCTGCTGCCGATCGCCGCCGATCACTTGGAGAGTCGCGCCGGTGTCGGTGATCGCCGAGACGAAGACCTTCTTCTCGCCGAAGGTCGCGGTCTGGCCGGTCGTGAGGCCGGACGCCGGGCTGGCCGTCTCGCCGTTTGCCGGTGGTGCCGGTTCACCGGCGGCGGGTGCCGTAGCTTCGCCGGTCACTGCGGCAGGCGCAGCCTCTGCACCGCCGTCAGCTGCAGCAGTGGGCTGTTCTTCGGCGGTTGGGGCCGCCGTTTCTGCGCCCGCTTTGGCCGAGGGTTGCGCGCCCTCAGTCGCTGCTGCTGCTTGGCCCTCGCCGGACCCGCCGCTCGCGCAACCTTCGGCGGTCAACTGGACCTGACCGTCCTCGATACCAGCGACAGTCACCATGCAGCCATTGCGCGCGTCGAGCGCCGCACCGGTCGCGACCGTCTGGCGGCCCTTTCCGGCGACGAAGAGCGAGGCATCACTCTCGCCGATCGCCGAGACGAAGACACGGGTGTCGCCGAAGACGGCGGTGCCGCCCGTCGGCACGGTGGCGGAGTTGCCGTCACCTCTTTGCGAGTCGCCAGCGGGTTCGGCCGGCTGCTGGCCTTCCGGCTGGGCTGCTGGAGTAGCGGGCGCCTCAGTGGCCTGCTGCTGCTCTGCCGGCGCTGCTGCCTGGGCGTCAGTCTCCGGAGCCGGCTGTTCACTCCCCGTCGGAGCCGCTTGCCCGCCATCCGTCTGGGCCGCCTCGGTCGCGGTTTGCGCGGCCTGTTGGCCGTCTGCTGGCGCTTCCGGCGCGGTTGCCGTCTGTGGCGCGCTCGCGGCCGCCTGCTCACACCCTTGCGCGGCGAGATAGGCAGCGCCCGCAGCGATGCCCGCCACGCTGACCGCGCAGGTCTCGCGGACCGTGATCGCCGCACCCGTCGCGACTTCCTGGCTCTCGCCGTCGCTGACGTTCAGGGTCGCGCTGCTGTTTTCGGCCGAGATTGCCGTCAGCCGCACAGTGTAGCCGCCGAAGATCGCCGCCTGACCGGGCAGGAGGATGGCGCCGGACGCGCCGATCTGCTCGGCCAGTATCGCCGGATCGCTACCGGGTGTTGCTGCCGCCGTGCCCGCCTCGGACGCTGACGGCTGCGGCGTGCCGCTCGCGATCCGCTCTTCGAGGCTTTTCAGTTGGGCCGCGATTTCGTCCAGCTTGGCGGCCGCGCCGCCGGCGGCCTGGCCGGCCTGCTCCTGAACGGCTTGCGTGATTGCGTCGGTGCGGCTTTGCAGTTCGTTCGTCAATTGATCGAAGCGCGATCCCAGCGCGTTTACCGCTTCCGTGGCCGCGCCATCGCCGGTGTCGGGGGCCCGTTCGGAGAGGCGCGTGCTCAACGTCTCCACATTCGTCCAAATTTGACCGATCGGCGCCTTCAACTCCTCGATTTGCCCCGCCATGGTTTCGCTGGCTTCGTCGAAGTCGGGCGCCGCCCACCAGCCGACGATCAGACCCACAAGGCCTGCGATCAGGATCGGGATAAATCTCGAGCCGCCCATCATGTCCTCCCACAGAACCATCGGCAAAACGCCGAGATTTCAGAATAGGATCGGTAGCCCCCGGCCTGTCAATGCGAACAAGCGCAGTGATGTCGCGCTGCACCTGAGCCCGGCATCGGGAGGAGGGCACCAGTAGGGACAGCCTTCGTCTTCTATGCTACCGAGCCGACAACAGCCGCCGAACGAGACCGCCATGCCGACCGAACTCTCCGTCAATCTCAACGCCGTCGCCATGCTCAGAAACCGGCGCGACCTGCCTTGGCCGAGCGTGGCCGCGCTGGGCCGGATCGCATTGCAGGCGGGCGCGCACGGGCTGACGGTGCATCCGCGTCCGGATCAGCGGCATATCCGCTTTTCCGACCTGCCGGACATCCGCCGGCTGATCGATACGGAATTTCCCGGCGCCGAGTTCAATATCGAGGGCTATCCGACGCCGGAGTTCCTGGAACTCGTTCGCGCGGCGCGGCCCGAGCAGGTGACGCTGGTCCCCGACGATCCCTCGCAGCCGACCTCCGACCATGGCTGGGATTTCGTCGCCGAGGCGGCGTTTCTGAGGCCGATCGTTATGGCGTTGAAGGGCGAGGGCGCCCGCGTGTCGCTGTTCGCCGACCCCGAGCCCGAAGCGATGACGGCCGCCGCCGCGACCGGCTGCGATCGCGTCGAACTCTACACCGGCCCTTATGGCGCGACCCATGACGATCCGGACGCTGCGGCGCGCGAGATCGAGCGTCTCGGGCGTACCGCCGACGCGGCATTGGCGACCGGTCTCGGCGTCAATGCCGGACACGATCTGACGGTCGCAAACTTGCCGCCGCTGGTCGCGCGCATCCCCGATCTCGCCGAGGTCTCGATCGGCCACGGCCTGACCGCGGACGCTTTGGAATATGGCATGGCCGAGACAGTGCGCCGGTTTTGCCGCGCCTGCGGGCAGGGCGACTGACGCTCTCTGCCCGAGGGCGGCAGGCTCTCACGGGGCCTTTGCCGAAATGGTTTCGGCGGATGGCTTGATCCCTCCCAACATTGCCGCTAGAGAGCCGTACCGTAACGTACGGTACGGCTGATGGGCCAGCGAACCACAAGCAGGACGGGAAGTAGCACGGGTGGCACGGGTGGCACGGGTGCAGACGATAGAGGATCTCGACAGCGATACGATGACGGCGCGCCAGCGCGACGTCCTCGATGCGGCGCTCGGCCTCGTTGTCGCGGCACGGCGTCCCTTGACCATGGCGGCTGTGGCGCGGGCGGCAAGCTGTTCCAAGGAGACGCTCTACAAATGGTTCGGCGACCGGGACGGGCTTTTGACCGCGACCGTCCGCTGGCAGGCGGCCAAGGTGCGCGGCGTTCCGGCCCGCACCGGGCGGGACACGCGCGAGCAGCTTTACTCCGATCTGGCCCAATTCGCCCGTGACTGGCTGACGGTGATCTCCGGGCCGACCTCCGTCGCGCTCAACCGGCTCGCGGTCGCCGAAGCCGGCTCCCAGACCGCCGATCTCGGCGCGATCGTTCTGAACAATGGTCCCTTCGCGATGGCCCGGCGGCTGAAGCCAGCGCTGGCGGCCGGGCGCTCGGCCGGCTTCCTTGATTTCGACGATGTCGATGCCGCCTTCCGGACCTTCTTCGGTCTGGTCGTGCGCGACGTCCAGATCCGGCTTCTGCTCGGCGAACTGCTTGATTTGCGCCCTGCCGATATCGACCGCGACGCCCGGCGCGCCGCGGATCAGTTCTTCGCCCTTTACGGGGCGGACGAGAAACGGCCGATAGTGGCCGGAGACATCAACTAGGAGGACACGACATGCGCGTCTATTACGATCGGGATGCCGATCTCAATCTCATCAAGTCCCGCAAGGTTGCGATCATCGGCTATGGCAGCCAGGGCCGCGCCCATGCGCTCAATCTGAAGGATTCCGGTGCCAAGGACGTCGCCATCGCCCTGCGTCAGGGCTCGGCGACCGCCAAGAAGGCCGAGGCCGACGGCTTCAAGGTGATGACGGTGGCCGAAGCGGCCGGCTGGGCGGACCTGATGATGATGGCCGCGCCGGACGAACTGCAGGCCGACATCTACAAGGACGAGATCGCCGCGAACATTCGCGATGGCGCCGCAATCGCCTTCGCCCACGGCCTCAACGTGCATTTCGGCCTGATCGAGCCGAAGGACACGGTCGACGTGGTGATGATCGCGCCCAAGGGCCCCGGTCATACGGTGCGCGGCGAGTACCAGAAGGGCGGCGGCGTGCCGTGCCTCGTCGCGGTGCATCGCGACGCCTCGGGCAACGCCCTCGATCTGGCGCTGTCCTATGCTTGCGGCGTCGGTGGCGGCCGTTCGGGCATCATCGAGACCAATTTCAAGGAAGAGTGCGAGACCGATCTGTTCGGCGAGCAGGTGGTCCTGTGCGGCGGCCTGGTCGAACTGATCCGGGCCGGCTTCGAAACCCTGGTGGAAGCCGGCTATGCGCCGGAAATGGCCTATTTCGAGTGCCTGCACGAGGTCAAGCTGATCGTCGACCTCATTTATGAGGGCGGCATCGCCAACATGAATTACTCGATCTCCAACACTGCCGAATGGGGCGAATACGTCTCCGGCCCGCGCATCATCACTGCCGAAACCAAGGCCGAGATGAAGCGCGTGCTCCACGACATCCAGACCGGAAAATTCACCTCCGACTGGATGCAGGAATACCGCGCCGGCGGCGCCCGCTTCAAGGGCATCCGCCGGATGAACGATGCCCATCAGATCGAGGAAGTTGGCGAAAAGCTGCGCGGCATGATGCCCTGGATCAAGTCCGGCGCATTGGTCGACAAGGCCCGCAACTAGCTCGACCCGCGCCTATCGCATAGGATCGAACATCGGACGGCCGGGCAGCAGGATTGCCCGGCCGTCGTCGTTTTTCGTTGCGAAAGCTACAATCTCGGCCGAGTGGCGAAGGACCATGATCGACAATGTCAAAATATTCCGGCCAGCTTCAGCATTTGCAAAGGACTGTCTGGGATAATTCCGCTTCCAGATTGTCCCGGAGGCCCTCATGGCAGCGCTCCCAGAACTCGAACCCGATGGCTCGGAACGCCGCGTCGCCCAACGCATGCGGACGCTCAAACGTGCCAAGGTGATCTTCAACGGCGGCTTCTCGACCTTCGATTGCATCGTGCGCAATCTTTCGGCGACCGGCGCGCTGTTGACGATCGACGAGGCCGCGCACCTGCCGAAGGCGTTCGAGATTCGGGTCGGAGAAGACCAGCACGCCCGTCCCGCTCGCCTGGTCTACCGGCGCGCGATGTTCGCGGGAATCCGCTTTCTCGACATCGCGGATGAGCCGAACGACGACCGGGAAGCGGCCGTGGCGGTCGATTCGGCAGCGTTGGAAGAACTGAGCTCGGTTCAACACGAGGCGGCCGCGACGCACGGCATCCGCCGGGTCGAACCCGAAATCCTTCCGCCGGCGCTGACGCGTCTGTTTGTCTGGTCCAGGACTGAGCCCGCGTCGTAGCATCGCGCCATGACCCCTAGGGACCGCGGCATCTCTCGAAAACCGTGGCAACCGGTCCACAAACGGGTGGACAGGCTCTCGGGCGCTCTCTATATAGCCGCTACCGAACGCCTCGGCGTCGTGGGTGATTAGCTCAGTTGGTAGAGCAGCTGACTCTTAATCAGCGGGTCGTAGGTTCGAACCCTACATCACCCACCAAAATATCCCTCCACCAGACTGTATGATCTTCTCCTGATAGGCGGCGGCGGGAGGTGGCCGAATATGGAGCAGCGGCGATATGACCAGCGACGACGTGCTTGCGATCTTTCGCGAGGCGGGAGCCTATCTCGAAGGCCATTTCATCCTGACGTCCGGCCTGCGCAGCCCAGTCTTCCTGCAGAAGGCCAGGGTGTTCATGCATCCGCCTTTGACCGAGCGCCTGTGCCGTGCGCTGGCCGAGCGGATTCGGGCGGACGTCCCTGGACGCATCGACTACGTCGTTGGGCCGGCGATCGGCGGGCTGATTCCGGCCTATGAGACGTCACGGCATCTCGGCGTGCCGGCGGTATGGGTCGAGCGGGAAGGTGGGGTCTTCAAGCTCCGACGGTTCGAAGTGCCGCGCGGCTCTCGCGTCGTGGTGGTGGAGGACATCGTCACAACCGGGCTGTCGATTCGTGAGACCATCGCGTGCCTTGAGGATCTGGGAATCGCGGTCGCCGCGGCGGCCTGCATCATCGATCGTTCCGCCGGCAAAGCCGATGTCGGCGTGCCGCTGATCGCGCTGGCCGAACACGCGGTCCCGGCCTATCCGGCCGATGCGCTGCCGCCCGAACTCGCCGCAATTCCGCCGATCAAGCCCGGTAGCCGGACGCTCTAAATCGCGACCATGGCCGGCGCGCGTCAAGCCGTTTACGGAATGTCGTCACCGCGTCCTATATAAGTGGTGGACCATGGCCGGTGCGCCGGCGAGATGAGGAATGCGACGGGCATGCTGTTCGGGCGACGCCATCCGGAAAAGTTTGGATCGAAGCTCCGCACGCTGCTTTGGCCGCGTCGCTCGTTCTCGCGCTCTTTCCGTTATCTGCAAAAGCGGGTTCTGCGGCTCAATGCGACGCCGCACGCCATCGCCGCCGGTTTTGCCGCGGGGGTCTTTTCCTCCTTCACGCCTTTCATCGGCTTCCACTTCCTCCTCGCCTTTGCCGTTGCCTATCTGGTCGCCGGCAACATGGCGTCGGCGGCGCTCGGAACGGCGGTCGGCAACCCGTTGACCTTCCCGTTCATCTGGGGCGCGACCTATGAGATCGGGCAGTTTTTCCTCACTTCCCGGACGATCGATGGAACGGCGCCCTCGGGGATTGGCCGCGCCTTGACGCATATGGATTTCGCCTCGATCTGGACGCCGATCGTCAAGCCAATGCTCGTCGGCGGGATTCCCCTCGGCACCGCTGCCGGGTTGCTGGCTTACGGTTTGGTGTTCGCCGCGGCCCGCAGCTTTCAAAAACACCGCACGCGGCGCATTCTGGAAGGGCGGCCGCCGGCCAGACCGCTTCGGGGTGGCGAGACGGCGAATTCGGTGGCTGATGCGGAATACAAGCGGAACAAGAGATTTCGCGACGGCGACGTCCCGGCTCAACGCTCGGTCACGGCGGGGGGAAGGCTGCGCACCTCCGACGAAGTTTAACAATTCAGTGCATTGCTCCTGTGAAAGCGAGCCGGTAGAAGGCGCCGAGCGACGTTTTGCGGCGCGAAACGGCAATGAAGGGCAGGGCATGGTCGACGAGGCCGAACGGGCGGAACAAGGCGGCGGCTTCGGCGAAACCGTCAAGGTCATCGTGCAGGCGCTGCTTCTGGCGCTGGTCATCCGCACGTTCCTGTTCCAGCCATTTTCGATTCCGTCCGGCTCGATGATGCCGACGCTGTTGGTGGGCGATTACCTCTTCGTGTCCAAATGGAGCTACGGCTTCTCGAAATATTCGATCCCGTTTTCGCCGCCGCTGTTCGAGGGTCGCCTGCTCGGCTCCGCACCGGATCGGGGCGATGTCGTCGTCTTCCGCAAGCCGCACGAGGAAGAGACCGACTACATCAAGCGACTGATCGGTCTGCCCGGGGATCGCATCCAGGTCCGCGACGGTGTGCTCTCCATCAACGGCAAACCGGTACCGCGTGAAGCGGTGGGCGAGTTCGTCGCCGACGACGGCACCACCGTGCCGCAATATCGCGAGACGCTGCCCAATGGCGTTTCCTATCTGACGCTCGATCTCAGCCCGAGCTCGGCGGGCGACAACACCCGCGAATTCGTGGTGCCGGACGGGCATTATTTCATGATGGGCGACAACCGCGACAACTCGCTGGATAGCCGGTTCGACGTCGGCTACGTTCCCTTCGAGAATCTGGTCGGCAAGGCGCAGGTGATCTTCTTCTCCGTCCAGGATGACGTGTCGCCGCTCGAAATCTGGAAATGGCCGACGGATTTGCGTCCGAGCCGCATCCTGACATGGCTAAGCTGAAAGCCGACAAGTCGCTCGACGAGCTCGAATGCCGGCTCGGCATTCGATTTCGCGAGCGCGCGCGGTTCGAGCGCGCGCTCACCCATTCGAGCCTGCGGCCCTCCGGTGGCAACGACCGCAGCTACGAGCGGCTGGAATTTCTCGGCGATCGGGTGCTCGGCCTTGTGATCGCCGAAAAGCTGTTCGAAATGTTTCCGAGCGCCGACGAAGGCGAGCTGTCGTTGCGGCTGAATTCCCTGGTCAGCGCCGAGACCTGCGCTGAAATCGCCGATGAACTCGGGCTCTACGAGTTCGTTCGACATGGCGGCGATCTGAAGAAGCTGAAGGGCGAGCGGACGCGCAGCATCCGCGCCGATCTCGTCGAGTCGCTGATCGCGGCGATCTATCTCGGCGAAGGGCTCGAGACGGCGCGCGGCTTCATCATCGCCCATTGGGCGGGGCGTCTCGACGACGCGGGAAGCGCCCGGCGCGATCCGAAGACGGCGCTGCAGGAATGGGCCCATACCCGCGGGCCGGAGACACCGCGCTACGACATCGTGGAGCGGTCCGGCCCCGACCACGATCCGGTGTTCACCGTCCGCGTCACCGTCCCCGGTGTCGAGACGGCGGACGGCCAGGGACGCTCGAAGCGAATTGCCGAACAGGAGGCCGCCACCGCGGTGCTCATCCGCGAATCTGTCTGGAAGGACGACACGTGACCGACCAAGACGACCAGACCCACGACACCGCGGTCCCGGCCGAGGGCGCTCTCGCGCCGACCCGCTCGGGCTTCGTGGCGCTGCTCGGCGCGCCCAATGCCGGCAAGTCGACGCTGGTCAATCAGCTCGTCGGCACCAAGGTTTCGATCGTCACGCATAAGGTGCAGACGACACGGGCGCTGGTGCGCGGCATCGCGATCCGCGACCGCACCCAGATCGTCTTCGTCGATACGCCGGGGGTTTTCGCGCCAAAGCGGCGGCTCGACCGGGCGATGGTGCGGACCGCCTGGTCCGGCGCCAGGGACGCCGACATCGTGCTCGCCATCATCGATGCCGACCGGGGTATCAGCGAGGATGTCGAGACGATCCTGGAGCGGCTACAGAGCGTGACGCAGCCCAAGGTCCTGCTGCTCAACAAGGTCGATCGCATGAAGCGCGACCGCCTGCTGGGGCTGACCAAGGAGATTTCGGAGCGCGGCGATTTCGCCGAGATATTCATGATCTCGGCGCTCAACGGCTCGGGTTGCGACGATCTGATGAACTATCTGGCCCGCGCGCTGCCGGAAGGCCCGTGGTATTATCCCGAAGACCAGATCACCGATCTGCCGCTACGCCAGCTCGCCGCCGAGATCACCCGCGAAAAGCTCTTCCTGCGACTGCATCAGGAACTGCCCTATTCGTCTCATGTCGAGACCGAATTGTGGGAAGCACGCAAGGACGGATCGGTGCGTATCGAGCAGACGATCTATGTCGAGCGCGACAGCCAGAAGCGTATCGTTATCGGCCACAATGGCGAGACCATCAAGGCGATCGGCCAGGCGGCGCGCAAGGAGATCATGGAGGCCGCCGACCAGACGGTCCACCTATTCCTGTTCGTCAAGGTGCGCGAGAACTGGGGCGACGATCCGGAGCGCTATCGCGAGATGGGGCTCGATTTCTCGAAATAGCGATCGTCGGCTCCATCGCTGGACGCTCGCACAGCGCCGGATAGGCTCATGGCAAGAGGCGCTTCCGGCAGGAGACGGTTCGATGGTGGACGAAACGGACCGGGACGTGGACGTCTTGCAGGACGCGATGCGGCCGGAGAGCACCGGCAATTTTCTCGTGGTCTTCGAGGATGATGTCGATCTGGATGCCCGGGCACGGGCGGTCGACCGGGCCTGTAGCGTAGCGTCGACGAACGGTGCGTCGCCGGTCTCAATGATGTTCTCGGCGTCGGATCGGGCGACCGCCGCCGGTGAGCAGATGCGCGCTCGTATGTTCAGGCGTTTCGGTGTCGCCGTGGTCGAGCCGGTGGCAGATACGCAGGTCGCCGCGATCCAGCAAGCTCTGAGGGAGGAGCAGGGCGTTCTGGAGGTTCGCCCCGAATATTACCTCTTCGCCCTCGACCGGTTCGTGGACACGTCCGAATCCACTTGGGGTCTCAAGGCCACTGGAGCGGTCGATAGCCCGTTCACCGGAAACGGCATCAAGGTCGCTATCCTCGACACGGGGATCGACGCAGATCACCCGGACTTCCGGGAGCGCTCGATCACCTTGGAGAGCTTTGTCCCCGACGGATCGACGGATGATATCCAAGGCCATGGCACGCATTGCGCCGGAACCATCTTTGGGCCGCGCTTTCCCGGTCCTGGTTCCGTGCCGGGATATGGCTGTGCTCCCGAAGCGACGCTCTATGTCGGGAAGGTCCTCAACAATTCCGGTTTTGCCCCCGAAGGGGCTGTTTTCGAGGGAATGGAGTGGGCGCTGGACGCGGGCTGCGACATCGTTTCCATGTCCCTGGGGCGGGCCATCCGGCGCGGTGAGCCGCCATCCATGATCTATGAGAGAATCGCAGCCTCTGCTCTGAATGAGGGCTGTCTGTTCGTTGCCGCCGCGGGCAACGACAGCGCGCGTGCCTCGGGACTGATCGCCCCGGTGTCAGAGCCGGCGAATACGCCGTCCATCATGGCGGTCGCCGCCGTCGACGAGACTCTCGAGGTCGCCGATTTTTCCAATGGGAGCATCAATCGGAACGGCGGTTCCGTTGACATTGCCGCGCCAGGGGTCGGGGTCTTTTCCGCCGCCCCAGCGCCGCGCTTTCACAGGACGCTACAGGGCACCAGCATGGCCTGTCCTCATGTCGCTGGGGTCGCGGCGTTGTGGGCGGAATCGGACCCCGCTCTGCGGGGACAACCTCTCTGGGATGCTCTCGTAGCCAACGCGAAGGCGCTGTCGGCGCAGGATCGGGATGTGGGCGCCGGGATCGTCCAGGCGCCGGGCGCCTCGGAGACCGGAATCGTTTAAAGCCACCGCCGCGACCGGACGCATACCGCTCGTTATTCCGTAATCGTCGTCCCATATGCTATGAAAAACCTCGACAGCCGATCGTTGTAGGATGGCTGGCTCCCAGGGAGATGGACATGTCGAGCATGAAGTTGACGATCACGGTCGACGCTCAACATGTGAGCGTCACGCAAGAAATCGCCGAGACCCTGTCGAAACGAGGATTGAAGGTCGAGCGGGTTTCCCGGCGCGGTGGGGCCATTTTTGGTTCGGCCGAAGCAAGCGTCGCCCAGCAACTTCGCAGTGTTGAGGGAGTTGAGGACGTGAGACCCGAAGGCGGGTACCAGCTTCCTCCGATGACCGATCTGGTCCCGCAATAACCAACGATCGGCAGAGTTCTTCGATGACCCGGTCTGCAGGCCGCCCCTGATGGAATGGCGTGAGGATGCGATCGTGTTGGGCGTGCGCCGACACGGCGAGACCAGCGTCATCGCCGAGGTGATGACCCGCGAGCGCGGCCGCCATCTCGGCCTCGTGCGCGGCGGGCGTTCGCGCAAGCAGCAGCCGATGCTCCAACCCGGCAATTCCGTCGCCATCCATTGGCGCGCTCGTCTCGATGAGCATATGGGCACCTTCCTCATCGAGCCGCTGGAACTGCGCGCGGCGCGGTTGATGGAAAACGGCATCGGCCTCAACGGCGTCCAGCTCGTCGCGGCGCATCTGCGCCTGCTCGCCGAGCGCGACCCGCACGCCCGGCTCTATGACGGGCTGGCGGTGATCGTCGATCATCTGGACGAGCCGGACAAGGCGGCGGAATTGATGCTGCGGTTCGAGATCGCGCTCTTGGAAGAACTCGGCTTCGGCCTCGACCTGGAGCGTTGCGCGGCGACCGGGCGGCGGGACGATCTCGTCTATGTCTCGCCGAAGACCGGCCGGGCGGTCAGCCGGGGCGCCGGCGAACCGTGGCGCGATAAGCTGTTGCCGCTCCCGGCTTTCCTCATCGAAAGCGACACGGCGTGCGACCCGCAAAACCTCATCGATGGGTTTCGCATGACCGGCTATTTCCTCTCGCGGCATGTGTTCGAGCCACGCGGCCTTGCCGAGCCGCTCTCCCGCGCCGGGTTTCTGGCCGCCATCGAGAAGATTCGTGCCCGAACAAACGCCTGATCGAACGCCGTCTTATGCCGGCAGCAAATCGCGCTCCACCGGCGCCTCGCGGATCGGCCAGTGAACGACCGCCGCGACCAGGCCGAGGATGACGCCGAGCCACCAGACCGGATCGTAGGAGCCCATGGCGACGTAGAGATAGCCGCCGAGCCAGACGCCGAGGAACGAGCCGATCTGGTGCGACAGGAAGACCAGCCCGCCGAGCAATCCCAGATAGCGGGTGCCGAACATGATCGCCACGAGCGCATTGGTCGGCGGCACTGTCGACAACCACAACAGCCCCATCACCGTGGAGAAGACGACGACCGACGCCGGCGTCTGCGGCGTCAGCAGGAAGATCGTCACCGCGATCGAGCGGCCAATATAGATCAGGGCGAGGAAATGCGGTTTGGAATAGCGCTGGCCGATCAGGCCCGAGCCAATCGAGCCGATGATGTTGAAGAAGCCGATCAGGGAGAGCGCCGTCACCGCCCAGACCGGCGCCATGCCGAGGTCGGCGATATAGGCTGGAAAATGCGCGGTGATGAAGGCGACCTGAAAGCCGCAGACGAAGAAGCCGGTGGTCAAAAGCAGGTAACCCTTCGTCGCGAAAGCCTCGCGCAGCGCCGCGCTCATGGTCTGCTCCACCTCCGCCTGGAGGTTGCCGGAGGTGCGGCTGTTGCCGCGCAAGGCATAGGCGAACAGCGGTACCAGCAGCATCATGGCCGACAGAATGAGCAGCGAATCGGACCAGCCATAGCTGTCGATCAGTGCCTGGCTGAGTGGCGCGAACAGGAACATGCCGGCCGAGCCCGCGGCCGTGCCGAGGCCGAAGACGAAGGATCGCTGCTCGGGCGACACCCGCCGCGCGAAGGCCGCCAGCACGATGCCGAATGAGCCGGCGGCGACGCCAAGCCCGACAAGGACGCCGGAACCGATGGTCAGCCAGAACGGCGTCGGGGCGATGGCGGTGACGCCGAGCCCGGCGGCGTAGAGAAACCCTGATAGAATCAGCACCCTGCCGGTGCCGAATCGGTCAGCGATGGCGCCGAAGATCGGTTGCCCGGCGCCCCAGAACAGGTTCTGGATGGCGATCGCGATGGCGAAATCCTCGCGGCTCCAGCCATGCTCGGCGAGCATCGGAATCTGGAAGAAGCCGATTGCCGAGCGGGGGCCGAAGGTCAACAGCGCGATGGCGCAACCAGCGGCGATCGCGATCCATGGCGTCGTCGCACCATTGGCGGTCGATGTGGTCGCGCTCATGCTTCGGTCTCCGGGTTCGGCACTTAGAGCGTTAGCATCCGGATCGAGCCTGAGGGAAACGCGTTTGGGTGATCGGTGCGATCACCGGGAAGAATACAGGCGGTTGCCGCAACTTGGGCGCACGTCGGTCTTGCAACGTAATTACGTTGTGATAACTTCGCTGCTATGGAAATTCGTCTTGTTCAGATCGGAAACTCGCGCGGCTTGCGCCTTCCCAAGAGCGTGATCGATGCCGTCGGGCTAACCGACAGGGCCGATCTTGCAATCGAGGACGGTGCCTTGGTCATACGGCCGCGTTCCAAGTCTTCGCGGAGTGGCTGGGCGGGTGCCTTTGGGGAACGGGGAGCCGACATTTCCGACGAGGATGCGACGTGGCTGGAAGCTGATCTCGAGCGGGTCGATGCCGATTGAGCGCGGTCACCCATGCCGTGGAGAGGTCTGGCTCGTGACTCTTGATCCGACCGTTGGTTCCGAGATTCGAAAGACGCCACCGGCTGTGGTGGTATCCCCGGATGAAATGAACGGCGCGTTGTCGACGGCAATCGTCTGTCCGCTGACGTCGCGGCTGCGGGGATGGCCGACGCGTATCGCCGTGACCTTCGATGGCCGTGACGGCGAAATCGCGGCGGACCAGATCCGAGCGGTCGATCATCGCCGTCTTGCCAAGCGTCTCGGCACCCTCAGCGAAACGGATGCGCGGTCACTTCAGGAGCGGCTCGTTCAAATGTTCGCTTTCGTTTGATTCGTCTCCATCAAGGTTGGAACGCGGCCAAGCCTTCCCCCCGCCTCCCAGTGTCGCTAAAAGGTCCGCGATAGCCGAGGAGGGGCGCTTGCAGTTGTTCGAACGGATTGCGCCGCTACGTGCCGCGCTGAAGGCGCATCGCCTCGTCGGCGAGACGATCGGTGTCGTGCCGACCATGGGCTATCTGCACGCCGGGCATCTGAAGCTGGTCGAACGGGCCGTGGCCGAGAACGACCGGGTCGTTGTCACCATCTTCGTCAACCCGACGCAGTTCGGTCCGAACGAGGATCTCGACGCCTATCCCCGCGATATCGAGAGCGATTTGGCGCAACTCGCGGATTTCCCGGTCGACTACGTCTTCGCGCCGCCCGTCGACGAGATGTATGGCCGGCCAATGCAGGCCTTCGTGGACTTGAAGCCGCTCGGCGACATTCTGATCGGCGAGTTGCGCCCCGGCCATTTCCGTGGCGTGGCGACCGTCGTCACCAAGCTGTTCAACATCGTCCAGCCGGACCGCGCCTATTTTGGCGAGAAGGACTATCAGCAGTTGACGATTATCCGGCGGATGGTCGCCGATCTGGAAATGCCGATCGAGATCGTCGCCGTGCCGACGGTACGTGAAACCGACGGCCTCGCCCTGTCGTCGCGCAATGTGCGCCTGTCTTCGGAAGATCGCGCGGTTGCGACGGTAGTGGCGAGCGCTCTCGACGAGGGCGAGAAAGTGGTCGCTGGCGGTGAGCGCGATCCGGCGACGGTTCTCTCAGCCGTTCGGGTGATCATCGAAGCCGAGCCCCGCGCCGATCTCCAGTCTCTCGATCTTCGCGACGCGGTGACGCTCGACGCCGTCGATCGGATCGGCGATCGGCCGGTGGTATTGTTGGTCACTGCGCGGTTCGGCGAGGTGCTGTTGATCGATCAGCGCGTGGCCGCGCAGAAGAGCCGATCCGCCCAAACGGGAGAATGCGCATGAGTTCGCCGATCCGCACGACGCGCCTGACGGCACCGGAACTGCGTTCTCGCAAGGGCGCGACGCCCATCGTCGCGGTTACCGCCTACAACACGATCATGGCACGGCTCGTCGATCCGCATGTGGATTGCATCCTCGTCGGCGATAGCCTGGCGATGGTCGAGCACGGCATGGGGTCGACGCTCGGCGCGTCGCTGGAACTGATGATCGCCCACGGGCGGGCGGTGATGGCCGGCGCGTCCAAGGCGCTCGTCGTCGTCGACATGCCGTTCGGCAGCTACGAAGCGAGCCCGTCGGAGGCCTTCCGCGCGGCCGCGCGGGTGATGGCGGAGACCGGCTGCGGCGCGGTCAAGCTCGAAGGCGGCACCCGGATGGCCGGAACTATCGCATTTCTGGCCGAGCGCGGGATACCGGTGATGGCCCATGTCGGGCTGACACCCCAGTCGGTGAACGCCCTCGGCGGCTTTCGCACGCAGGGGCATGACGACGCCGGCCGCGACCGGATTCTGGCCGATGCGCGGGCGGTCAGCGATGCGGGGGCCTTTTCCGTCGTGCTGGAGGGAATCGTCGAGCCTTTGGCCGAGGCGATCACGCGGGATATCGCCGCGCCGACCATCGGGATCGGCGCGGCGGCGGCCTGCGACGGGCAGATTCTCGTGCTGGAGGACATGCTGGGCCTGACCGAACGGGCGCCGCGCTTCGTCAAGCGCTACGCGGCCCTCGGCGAGGCTGTCGGCCAAGCGGTATCGAACTATGCCGAGGAGGTTCGGTCGCGGGACTTTCCCGGACCGGAGCACGTCTATCGGCCGCGCGGCTGAGGCAGGCCTTCTTCCTCCGCGATCTCCGGCGATAACGCTGGAGATCTGCCGCTAAAGCGCCAACGGTAGAACGAACGGGGTGCCGGAAAAGGCGTCTTCGCCGCGGCCGATGGCGTGGATCGCCTCGACCATCCGGCCGCCTCGTTCGAGCTTTTCGTCGGCCAGTGCGACCAGCCGCCGATTGGGCGTCGCGGACGGGGCGCGCCGCCGCAACTCTTGCGCCAGCGCGGCTTCTTCCAGGTCCGGATTGATCGCCAGCGCCAGGATGAAGGCGGCCGCGGTAGAGCGGCTGATTCCTGCCCAGCAATGGATCGCCAGCGGCTTTTCCCGGTCCCAACGCCGTCCGAAAACGAGCAATTCGTCGATATGGCCCTGCGACGGCGCGATCATGCCCTCGACCGGCTCGGCGATGTCGTTGAAGCCGAGAAACAGATGACGCTCGGCGACGATGCCCGTCGGCCGAGGCACCGCCGTATCGGCATTGATCAGCGTCACGAGATCGAGCGCACCGTGCTGGGCGACGGTGGCGGGCAGCTCGGCAAGGGAAGAGACCACGAGATAGGACATGCGCGGACATTATGTCCGGTGCAGTCGCTCTGTCACCCCTGCTTGACCGCTTTGCCGACAATTGAGGTCGTCGCCGCGACTTCGGCATCGAGTTCGGCGAACCGCTTCAGGAAGGCCGTCTCCGTTGCCGCCGTCGCCACCGGCGTGAAATCCTCCGCGTCAAGGCGCGCTGCTCCCGGCTTGCCAAAAAACGCGGCCGCTTCATGCGCTTCGAATCCGGCGAGCAATGTCGCCTCGAAATAGGCCGAGATCCGGTCGGCGGCCTTGATCGCCTTCTCGACCGGGGCGGGAAGCCTCGCCGGCAAGCCGAAGCGCAGATGCACCGCCGCCTGGAGCCGCTTTTCGACCAGCTTGTAGTCGCCGCCCATGACGCTCTTGAACGGCGAGATCATGTCGCCGATGACATATTCCGGCCCGTCATGGAGGAGGGCCGCCAGTCGCCATCGCGGGTCGCTTTCGGTTCGCGCCACGATCGCTTCGACGATCAGCGAATGCTGCGCGACGGAAAAGGCATGATCGCCGCGGGTTTGACCGTTCCAGCGGGCGACGCGGGCAAGGCCGTGGGCAATGTCCTCGATCTCGACGTCGAGCGGCGAGGGGTCGAGCAGATCGAGCCGGCGGCCCGACAACATGCGTTGCCACACGCGCTTCGGCTTGGGTCCGATGCGGCTCATGCTTCGGTCCCGGACGCGGCCTGGTTCGGCTCCGGCAGGGAAAAGCCCGCCCAGGGCGGGATCGTCGCCGTCAGCGGGACTCCGTCGGAAGACAGCATTTCGCCCTTCGCCAACATGTCCGCCAGCCGGTCGATCCGGACGAAGCCGAATCCGTCCGCGCCGGTCGTCGCCAGCACCGTTCCCACAGTCTTGCCGCCGGCCTCGATATTGGCGCCGGGGGTAAGATGCCGTTCGCCCGCCAAGAGCATCAGGCGTCGCCGCGCAGTGCCGCGATGCTGCATTCGCGAGACCACCTCCTGGCCGACGAAGCAGCCCTTCTTGAAGGAGACGCCGCCGTTCTGATCGAGCAGCACATCATGGGGAAAGACATCGGAGCCGGCATAGTCGGTCTCGGCCTCGGCGATGCCGGCGGCGACGCGCAGCGCGTGGTAATCGTCCGTGGTCGCCGCTTCGATCCCGGCTGGCGCGTTGCCATAGCGACGGGCGACGTCTCCGTCCGGGAACCGCCGGTCGACGAACGATTCGGTAAGGGCTGCGTTCGCCTCGTCCCACAGCCCGAATACGGGAGTCGCGTCTGGCTCGATCGCGACCTTGCTGCGCAGGCGATACAATCCGAGGCGCTTGGTCAGACCCGCCGCCGCGACCTGGGCGCAATCGAGTCGGTAGCCGCCGTCGATTCGTCCGATCAAAAATTCGAACAGGATCTTGCCCTGCGGTGTCAAAAGCGCCGAGGGCCGCATCTCCGCCGCGCCGAGCTGGTCGAGGTCGGCGGTGACCAGCGTCTGGAGGAAATGATCGGCATCGTCCCCGGTGACGGCGAGAACGGTCCGCTCCGGCAATTGGGCGTAAGGCATGGGCGGCTCGCTTGTGTGATCCAGCTCAGTTACGTAAGCCGGACACGGCATAGGGACAAGCACGGGATAGCATCGATGGGCACGACCGCCACGACCTACGAGACGGTTCTGAAAGGCGGCACCGTCGTCAATCAGGACGGCGCCGGCATCCGCGATATCGGGATCATCGACGGACGGATCGCCGCGATCGGGACGATCGAACCGGCATCGGCCGGGAGTGTGATCGATTGTACCGGCCTGCATGTGCTGCCGGGTGTCATCGACAGCCAGGTGCATTTTCGCGAACCCGGCGCCGAGCACAAGGAAGACCTTGAAACCGGATCGCGCGCCGCCGTCCTCGGAGGCGTGACTTGCGTCTTTGAAATGCCGAACACCAATCCGCTGACCACGAGCGAGGCGGCGCTTGCCGACAAGCTGCGTCGCGGTCACCATCGGATGCATTGCGATTTCGCTTTCTGGGTCGGTGGCACGCGCGAGAACGCGGCGGAGGTCGCCGACCTGGAACGGCTACCGGGCGCCGCGGGCATCAAGGTGTTCATGGGCTCCTCGACCGGGTCGCTGCTGGTCGAGGACGACGACGGCGTCCGCGAAATCCTGAAACGCACGCGCCGGCGCGCCGCATTTCACTCTGAGGACGAGTTCCGCCTGCGCGAGCGGGCGGCGCTCAAGGTCGAGAACGATCCCGCGTCGCACCCGGTCTGGCGCGACGAAATCGCGGCGCTGCGATGCACCGAGCGGCTGGTGCGAATCGCCGAGGAAGAGGGCGCCCGCATCCATGTCCTGCACATCTCGACCGCCGAGGAGATCGCGTTTCTCGCCGGTCACAAGCGCAACGCCACCTGCGAGGCGACGCCGCATCATCTGACGATGACGGCGGACGACTATGCCCGTCTCGGCACCAAGCTGCAGATGAACCCGCCCGTGCGCGAGGCGAGACATCGCGACGGGATCTGGCGGGGTCTCGCGGACGGCGTCATCGACGTCCTCGGCTCGGACCACGCGCCGCACACGCTGGAGGAAAAGGCCAAGCCTTACCCGCAATCGCCATCCGGCATGACCGGGGTCCAGACGCTGGTGCCGATCATGCTCGATCACGTCGCCAACGGCCGGCTGTCTCTCGCCCGCTTCGTCGATCTGACCTCGGCCGGGCCGCAGCGCATTTTCGGCATTGCGGACAAGGGCCGGATCGCGCTCGGCTACGATGCCGATTTCACCATCGCAGATCTGAAGCGCCAGGCGACGATCACCGACGGCTGGATCGGCTCGCGGGCGCAATGGACGCCCTATGACGGCAAGCAGGTCACCGGCTGGCCGGTCGGCACGATGGTCCGTGGCCGCCGGGTCATGTGGGATGGGGATTTGCTCGAGAGCGCAACTGGCGAGCCGGTGGAATTTCTGGAGGCTCTGCCGGTGCGACGATAGACGCGACGCGCTCTGTCATCTGCACGCCAGCACGACACGGCGCGCTTGGAGCGGGGCGGGAACGGCCGCCTCCATGACGTTCAGTCGCCGGCGACGAAGAAGCTGAGTCGCCCGTCCGGCGAAATGCCGACGCGGTAGAAATTATAGGCGCCGAACTCCTTCATCGCCTCGTAGTCGCCGGCGGTGACGAGCTCGAACAGTTCGACCAATTGCGACTTCGACAGGCTGTCGATGGCGATCTGCGTAAAATACGGCCAGACATAGATCTCGTTGTCGGCGCCCGGTTCGACGCGGACGTGGCCAGCCTGGAGAATCTCTTGAAGAATCGCCAGAATTTCCAGGCCTTCGCCATCGCCGGACGTCTGTTTTAGAAATTCAATCGGATCGCCGCCGACATCGCCGAAGGACAGAACCGTCCCGTCTTCGCCGGCCTCGATATAGGGGCGCAATTTCTCGATTTCGCCGGCCTTGGCGATCGCGATGAGTTTGGCGCGAAGGTCGCGCACCGGCGCGGGCAGGCCTTCGTCGCCATAGGCGATCTCAGTGGCGAGCGGGACCGCGAGCACCGTCTTGGTGTCGGCGGACGAAGGCTTCGATTTGAGATCGACGCCGCTCGGGGGTTCCTCGGCGGATGGCAATGGCGTTTCGCCGTCGTCGGTCCGCTCGGGATCGGTATCGCTTGGGCTGTCGCCGTCGACAGGCGGCGTGGGAGCGTTCACGTCAGTGTTCGCGGAGGGCAGCGGCGGTAACGGAACGACGAGGATTCCTTCCTTGGAATCCGATTTACCCTCTGTCGGTTCGATCTGGGAGAAGGCCTGAGCATTGGCCGCTGCGAGCAGGGCCACGCCAAATGCGGCGGCGCTGATGACAAGGTTCACGCGGCGCATCGGCTTGGAAAACTTTCACTGCCTTCGAACGAGTGCCGGTACGCCGGCACCACAAAACGGTCGGGACGACCCTGCGCGTCTATTGGATGGTCCGGTTCGGCCGGAACTCGCCAAACTCGATTCGCTGGCGTAGCGCCTCGACCATTCCCAGGACGTCGTCCTCGCCATGCAGCCGGACAAGCTCGGTCAGCGCGGTCGTGATCGCGGTCTCCGCCAGGATCTCGGCCTCGATCCCGTCCGAGATGCCATCGGCCCAGGCTTCGTTGTGATATTCGAAAGCGACTTGCTTCTTTTCGGCCTGGATCATCTCGTCCAGCTCGGCACCCTGCAAATCGATCATTGCGATCCCCTCAATTCCAGCCTTTCGGCTTCACGTCCCGTTAACGTCCTAACACGATCTCGTTGCAAAAATCGAAGCCGTTTTCGAGGACCGTTAATCCGAGGTTAATTTCCGTACCTAGCGCCAATCTCGCGTGCGAGCGTCGCCCCCTCGCCCTGATAGCGATTGACCGCGACGCGAGCGGCCGGTGTGCAACTGCGGTAGGTCGATTCGAACGAGCGGTAGCCGCCGTTGAAACTCGCCACCAGATGCCTTCTGTCAGCGTCGTTGGGCGCTTGCGCCTCGATCAGTTCCCGCATTTTCTCCCGCCACACGGCGGCCTGAGGATCGTTGCAAAGCGTCCGCAGAAAATGCATCGACCCGAGAATCGAAGCGAGGCGGTTCAACGACTTCATGTAGGGCGCGTCGATCGGCGCCACCGCCGCCGGAGCTTCCTCCGCGTCCACGACACCCTCTTCTTGCGCCGGCGTCTCGGCTGTCTGTGCGCGTAGGTCAGTGCCGCCGACGGAACCCAGAAGGACCGCCGCGATGGCGATGGCCGAGAAAGAAACACGCAGACGCATCGGAAATCTTTCAGCTCTCGTTAACGGATTTGCAAGGGTTGCCTCAGAATGCCGGGCCTTATCCCGCAGCCTGCGCCATTCTGGCAACAACCAGAGGTGCCGCCGACGGCGAAGACCTGCCCAAACCCGCTCGTTGGCCTTCCACTCAGTCCTTGACCAGTTGCTCCGCAGCAGCGCTCACGGCCTGCCAAAGACCAGGCGTCGTTCGGCCGTCGGCGTCGGCCGCGGCGACCTCTGCCAAGCTCATCAGATACAGCGCAGCGGCGTCGTCCGCCGCTTGCATCGCCGCATCCTCAGGAGCCCATCCACAGAAAACAGCGATCACGGCGTGAAATGCGTCGTCGATCGCCTCGTGCAGTCGCAAAAAGGTCAGCGGTCCGGCGATGACGCCGGTTTCCTCGGCCAGCTCGCGCCGGGCCGCGGTGTCGAGGTGCTCGCCCCACAGTACCTTGCCGCCGGGCAGGCTTAGGCGACCGGCGAAAGGTGGCTGCCCCCGTTCCACCAGGAGAACGCGATCGCGACTCATCAAGCAGACCGAGACGCCGACAAGCGGGCGGGCAGGGACGTTATCCATCGTGTCTCATTCCGATCGCCTTCCGTGGCCAGCGCGCTTCTTGACACCGGTCGGCCGCTCCGGCTCAACAGCACCATGTGCGGACGTTTTACCCTGACGGCATCACCCGAGACGATAGCCCATATGCTCGCGCTGGCGGAGATCGAGCCGTTTCCGCCGCGCTACAACATCGCGCCCACCCAACCGATCCTGATCGCGATCGGCGGCCAGGAGGAGCGGCCTGGGGCAAATTTTCTCCATCGCACGGCGCTTCTCGCCCGTTGGGGATTCATTCCCGCCTGGGTCAAGGACTGGCGGAGTTTTCCGCTGCTGTACAATGCCCGGGCCGAGACGGCGGCCGAGAAGAATTCCTTTCGCGCGGCGATGCGATACCGCCGCTGCCTGGTTCCCGCCAGCGGCTTTTACGAATGGCGGCGGCGGGGAAAGGCAAAATCCGAGGCCTATTTCCTGCGACCCGGCGATGGCATGCCCTTCTGCTTTGCGGGATTGATGGAAACTTGGGTCGGCGCCGATGGCAGCGAGGTCGACACCGCAGCGATCTTGACGACCGCCGCCAACCGGCGGATCGCGCAGATCCACGAGCGGATGCCGGTCGTCGTGGCGCCGGCTGACCACACACGCTGGCTGAACTGTCGGGACAACGACCCTGCGGCGGTCGCCGATATTCTGTACGCCGCCAACGACGATTTCTTCGAGCCGGTGCGCGTGTCGGACCGGGTCAACGCCGTGGCGAATACCGATCCGGACATCCAGCGCCCGATCGCCGAGGCCGAACCGCTGCCAACCGGCACGGACGCGGCGCTCGATGTTCAGCGGAAACTGCTTTGACCGACTTCTTCCAAACGCGAACCGAGCGATACGGCCAGCCATGACAGACCTTCTGCCGGCAGCCTTCGGCGGCTTTGCCCTCGGACTCGGCCTGATCGTGGCGATCGGCGCGCAGAACGCGTTCGTTCTGGAACGCGGGCTGGTGCGCAATCATGTCCTCGCCGTCGTGCTGGTCTGCAGCCTGTCCGATGCTGTATTGATCGCCGCCGGCGTCGCCGGGCTCGGCAGCCTGATTACCGGCGCGCCCGGTGTGGTCCGGTTCGTGACCTTCGCCGGCGCCGCGTTCCTGTACGCCTATGCGTTTCTCGCCCTGCGCCGCGCCTTCGACCGCAACGCCATGGGCGTGCGGGGCGGCCGGCTCATGAGCCGGCGCGCGGCGCTCGCGACGGTGCTCGGGCTGACATTCCTCAACCCGCATGTCTATCTGGATACGGTGGTTCTGCTGGGAAGCCTATCGGCTCGCTATGCAACGGGGGCGGAGAAAGCCGCCTATGCCGGCGGCGCAATGGCCGCATCGATCGTCTGGTTCGTGGCGCTTGGCTACGGCGCGCAATTTCTGGCGCCGCTCTTTCGAAAACCCGCCGCGTGGCGGATTTTGGACCTTTCGATCGCCGCTGTGATGGCGATGCTGGCGACCGGCCTGCTAGTTGGAGGCGGATAGCCCGTCAGCCGGCGTCTTTTTTAGCGTTCGAAGTGTCAGCCTTCGCCTGCTTCTGCTTGCAGCAGCACTGGCTCGCCGCCGCAATCGCGGGGATGCCGATCTCGTGGTAATTGCGCTCCAGGTTCACGTCACGCTCGCGATCGCTCTTGGAGCGAAATTGAATTGTCTCGGTTTTCATGGCCTCGATCCGTGGCTTGTTTAAACAGCTACAGGGCACTCCGATCGTGCCATTTTCAAGGGCGATGGCTAAGACGTACTTAACGCCCTAAGCCTTTGTCCTTCTTGACAATATGAAGTGATAATCCCGCCACAAGGCTACGGTTCCAAAGCGGCATGAATTTTCCTGATTCCACTGCAAAATCGAACGATTGTTGCGCGGAACCTCACGGGCGATCACGGGACATTTGTCGCAGTCAGGCAAGTTGTTCGGCGGAGGCGAGGCGAAGCGCGTTTGTCAGCCGCCGCGATTGGCGCTAGCGAGAACCCGCGCAACGCAGAGCAATCGAGGACGACGCATGGATGACGGGTTTCGCGGGCTGAGGCTCTGGAACACGATGACGCGGACGAAGGAGGAGTTTCGGCCGCTGGATTGGCAGGATTCGGCAAAGGCCGAGGCAGACCGGCGCGTGCGTATGTATGTTTGCGGCCCGACCGTCTACGACTACGCCCATATCGGCAACGCCCGGCCGGTCATCGTGTTCGACGTGCTCTACCGGCTGCTGCGTCACCTCTACGGCGAGGATCTTGTCACCTATGTCCGCAACATCACCGACGTCGACGACAAGATCAACGCGCGGGCGGCGCGGGACTATCCGGACCTGCCGCTGAACGCAGCGATCGCCAAGGTGACGCAGGCGACCGCCGATCAGTTCCATGACGACGTCGCGGCGCTCGGCTGCCTTCCCCCGACGCACGAGCCGCGCGCCACCGACTTCGTCACCGGACACGCCGACGGCCACGACATGGTGTCGATGATCCAGACGTTGATCGACAAGGGCAACGCCTATGAGGCGGGCGGCGAGGTGCTGTTCGACGTCACCTCGATGCCCGATTACGGCAAATTGTCGAACCGGCGGCTGGAGGACCAGCAGGCCGGGGCGCGGATCGCGGTCGACAGCCACAAGAAAAATCCCGGCGACTTCGTCCTGTGGAAGCAGTCCACGGAGAACGAGCCGGGCTGGGATAGCCCCTGGGGACGCGGCCGGCCCGGCTGGCACATCGAATGTTCGGCGATGAGCGAGGCCTATCTCGGCAAGACCTTCGACATCCACGGCGGTGGGCTCGACCTGATCTTCCCGCACCACGAGAACGAGATCGCCCAGTCGCGCTGCGCCCACGGCACCGACCAGATGGCGCAGGTCTGGATGCACAACGGCTATCTGCAGGTCGAGGGCCGAAAGATGAGTAAGTCGGAGGGGAATTTCGTCACCATCCATGACCTCCTGCACACCGACAAATTCGGCGGACGCAAATGGCCCGGCGAGGTGCTGCGGCTGGCCATGCTGATGACCCATTACCGCGAGCCGATCGATTTTTCGGTGAAGCGGCTGGAGGAGGCCGCCCGGCGCCTAGCCAACTGGCGTCGCCATGCCTCGATGATGATGAAAAATGATATGCCGCCCGTCGATCAGCGAATTGTCCAGGGGCTGGAGATGGATCTGGATTTGGGAGCAGTTTTCCAAGTGGTCGATGAACTCGCACACGGTCCTGCTACTGACGAAAGCATAGGAACAGTTACAGCGGCATTGAATTTTCTTGGTCTTCAGCAGTCGGCTGACGACGCCAAGTCAATAGCTCAAATGATCACTTCAGTCGCGGAATATCGTTTCAAGTATCACGTCAGGAATAATCTGCTCGATAGGGCCGAAGCAGAATCTTTTTACGCTGCTTGGAACAAATTCGACGTGAATGCGGCAATTGAAACGCGCCTCGATTTTATCCGCGCGAAGAACTTCGCCGAAGCCGACCGGATTCGCGACGAGCTGCTGGCCAAGGGCATCCAGCTCAAGGACGCCAAGGACGCGGAGACCGGCGAGCGGGTGACCACCTGGGAAGTGAAGCGGTAGACGCTGAGGCTCCGCCACCTGGGGCAGTCGCGCCTCTCATTGGGCCGCGTCGACCACTCGGACGTGGCCTTCCGCGCCATAGGCCAGAATGGCGCGATCGACCGTCGCGATCGGAATTCCGTGATGCCGCGCCGTGGCGACGATGAACCGATCCGCCGGATCAGGATGAAACGAGCCCGGCAGCGAGACGCTCGCGACGGCGATGGAAGGCTCCAGCGGCAGCAGACGAATGCTGGGGCGGGACAATGCGGCGTCAATCCAGAGGCCGACGTCGGTTGCAAGACTCAGCCGGCCTTTTTGGGTCAGCAAGGCGATCTCCCATGGCGTGATCGCCGAGATTGCGACCGCGCCCCGTCCGGCTTCCCGCCCGATGATATCTCGGGTCGCATCACCCAACTTCGGGTCGTCGCCTAGTAGCCAGATCAGGACATGCGTATCGATCAGGATCACCGCAATGCGTCCCAATCTTCAGGATCGCTGGCCGGCGAGATGATGTCGTCATAATCGAGGATCGTGTCCTTCATCGCGCCGAACAAGGACTGGCGCCCCTCAGTCGTTTCCACTGGTACCATCTTCGCCACGGGCTTTCCGTGGCGCGTCACGACGACGGGTTCGTGATCGCGATTCATAGCGTCGATGAGCTTGAGGCAGTCCGACTTGAACACGGTGGCGGTCACGGTTTTTTCGGTCATGGCCAAGCTCCCTCATTTTTGTCTATAAAATATGTACATTAACTGCAGGGATGCAAGCGGGCTCGGTGTCGGTTTTGATCGGATGCGGTCGAGCGTCCCTGTCCATTTCATCAGACAGCGCTAGTAATCACTTCTAATGACAGGTCCGCTTCGCAAACCCTTTCCCGGCCTCGAGCCCTATCAGACCGGTCGCCTCGACGTCGGCGACGGGCACCAGCTCTATTACGAGCTCTGCGGCAATCCCGATGGCAAACCCGTTGCTTTCCTGCATGGCGGGCCAGGCAGCGGGGCCTCGTCCCAGCACCGCCGGCTGTTCGATCCGGCGCGCTATCGCATCATGTTGTTCGACCAGCGCGGCTGCGGGCGTTCGACGCCCCTCGGTCGTCTGGACGCCAATACCACCTGGCACCTCGTCGCCGATCTGGAGCGCCTGCGCGCCTTGCTCGGCGTGGAACGCTGGCTGCTGTTCGGCGGCTCCTGGGGCGCGACGCTGGCGCTGGCCTATGCCGAGACGCACCCCAAGCGGGTGAGCGGCATGATCCTGCGCGGCGTCTTCACCGGCCGGCGCTCCGAACTCGAATGGTTCTACGAGCGCGGCGCCAACCGGCTTTTCCCCGATCGCTGGGAGGATCTGGTCGGACAAATCCCGGCGGCCGAGCAGGACGACATCGTCGCGGCCTATCGCAAGCGGCTCACCCATCCCGATCGCGCCGTCCGCGCCGCGGCGGCACGCGCGTGGACGAACTGGGAGTCGGCGACGGTCATGCTGCGGCAGACCCAGGCCGGCGAAAACGGCAACGGCGGGGCTGTGTCCGACGCCACGATCGCCTTCGCCCGGATCGAGAATCATTATTTCTACCACGACCTCTGGCTCAAGGAGGGCCAGCTGATTCGCGACGCACACCGCTTGGCGGATATTCCCGGCGTCATCGTCCAGGGCCGCTACGACGTGGTGACGCCAGCGGTCACCAGCTGGCAGCTCGCCCAGGCCTGGCCGAAAGCGGACTACCGGATGGTGGAGGGCGCCGGCCATGCCTTCGCCGAGCCGGGCATCCTGCACGAACTGCTGGAAGCCACCGACCGCTTCGCGCGGGCGCCATAATCGTCCATCCGGCGACAACCCATCACCAAAACGGATCACTACGATCACCAGAAACCGGCTGTCGCCAGCCGGCATGGCCTGCTAGACCATGCTCATTCCATTCCATGATCGAGCGATGTCATGCCAGCGGCCGACGCCGGATCGAACAAGGGCTTCGCCTACGCCCTTGGGGCCTTTGCCATCTGGGGACTGATCCTCCCGATCTACATGAAGCTGCTCGACCATGTCTCGCCCTTCGAGATCGTGGCACATCGAATTTTATGGGCGATCCCCGTCGCCATGCTGATCCTTTGGTGGCAGGGGGTGCTCGGCACGGTCTGGCGGCATTTCGCCAATGTGCGGACCGTGGCGCTGGCGGCACTGGCCGCGACGCTGATCTCGCTCAACTGGGGAACCTACGTCTACGCCATCGTGTCGGGACACGCTCTCGATGCCGCGCTCGGCTATTATATCAACCCGCTGGTCAACATCCTGCTCGGCGCCATCGTCCTCGGCGAGCGGCCGAACCGGCCGCAGTCCTTCGCGATCGGGCTCGCCACCATCGCCGTCGTCATCCTGACGGTACGCGCCGGCGGTCTTCCCTGGATATCCCTGACGCTGGCCTTTTCGTTCGGCATATACGGATTGCTGCGCAAGATGGTCCCCGTGGGAGCCAGCGAAGGCTTCTTCCTGGAGGTGATGATCCTGGCGCTGCCCTCGGCGGCCGTGCTCGTGGCGATGGCGGGCGAGAGCCGTTTCCTCGCCGACGGAGTGGAGACGGCGCTGCTCATCGGAACGGGTCCGCTGACCGCGATCCCGCTGATCCTGTTCGCGACCGGCGCGCGGCTGTTGCACTATTCGACGATCGGCGTCCTGCAATACATGGTGCCGACGCTGCTTTTCCTGGGGGCCATCTTCCTGTTCGGCGAGCCCTTCGATATCTGGCAACTGGTCGCCTTCGGTTTCATCTGGACAGCGCTGGCGCTTTACACCTTTGCGCTGTTCCAGAAGGGCCGGGCGGCGCGGCGAGCGCTGCGGCCGCAGGGCCTCTGAGCGAGCGCCATTCCTTGCGCGCGCTCAGGAAATCGCTCAGCCGCCGTCGGACCATGTCGTGCGGTAGAGATCGAGCCGGCGGTCGCGCAGATTGCGCACCGAGCCCTCGTAGCGGGCCCAGCCGAGCGTCGCCAGGTTGAGGTCGGCGACGGTCACCATCTCGACATTCTCCGAGGCTTCGGCGGCAATGCCGTCGCGGGCGAAGGGAAAGTCGCACGGCGTGAAGATGCCGGACTGGGCGTATTCGATGTCGAGATTGTCGACATTGCCGAGATTGCCGGTCATGCCCGAGGTGACCACGTAGCACTGGTTCTCGATCGCCCGCGCCTGGCAGCAATAGCGCACGCGCAGATAGCCGTGGCGGGTGTCGGTGTTGAACGGCACGAACAGGATGCGCGCGCCCTGGTCGGTAAGCCGCCGGGCGACCTCCGGGAATTCGGAATCGTAGCAGATCATCACGCCGATCGAGCCGCAATCGGTCTCGATGGTGTCGATCGGATCGCCGCCCTTGATCTGCCAGTATTGCCGCTCGTTCGGGGTCGGGTGGATCTTCTCACGGGCATGGACCGAGCCGTCGCGCAGGAAGACGTAGCCGACGTTCTGGATGTCGCCGTCGTCGGTCTTGGTGGCGTGACTGCCGCCGATGATGTTGATGTTCCTGCGGATCGCCATGTCGGTCAGCCGCGCGACGAAGTCCGGCGTGTGCTCGGTCAGCCGCTGGATCGCGGCCTCCGGCTTCAGTTCCTCGGCCTCGCAGGACAGAAGCATCAGCGTGAACAGCTCGGGAAAGACGACGAAATCGCCGCCATACTCCGACGCGACCTCGACGAAATAGTCGACCGCGTCGTAGAAATCCTGCGGCTTTTCGATCCGCCGCGCCTTCATCTGGACGGTGACGACGCGCACCACATCCGGATTGCCGCGATTGACCGGCTGCTCTTGACGGGATGGATCGAAATAGGGGTTGCGCCAGACCATGAGCACGCCGTAGCCGCCGGAGGCGCGGTCGCTCGGATAATAATCCTTCAAAAGGGTTTCCGGCTCGAAGCCGGCTTTCAGATGGAAGGAGGCGACCGGGTCCTTCACCTCGCTGGCCTTGACGGCTTCGAGATAGGCCTGCGGCGACGCATATTTCCTGGCGTTGCGCTGATAGCCCGGCATCCGGCCGCCAAAAGCGATGCCCTTGAGATGCAGATCCTGGCAAAGCCGCCGCCGCGCGTCATAGAGGCGCTTGCCGATCCTGAGGCGCCGCCGGTCCGGATCGACACAGATTTCGGTACCATAGAGCCATTCCCCCCGGCGATCGTGCATCGCCGCGTAACCGCCGCCGGTCACCTCCGCCCATGTGTGCTGACCCAGCGCCTTGTCCTCGGACAGGATCATGGTCGCGGCATAGCCGACGATCTCGCCCTCATACGCGACGACGAACTGACCCTCCGGGAAGGCCGAAAGCTGTCCCAGAATCATGCCGCGCGTATAGGCCGGCTCGTCCTTGAAGACCTTGGCGGAGAGGGCGATGATGGCGGCGACGTCGCTCTTTTCGGCCGTTCGGATTTCAAGTTTCGGAGTCGAGCGCTTCTCGGCCATGGGCGGGTGGGTCCTTGTCACGCGAGGGGAGAGCGGCAGGGCCGCGTCCCCGGCATCTAGGACGAAAGCGTGATTGCGCAACCGTGGCGCGGGACGCTGAGGCTCAAAGCCGCTCGATGATCTCCGGCCGGCCTTCGCCGTCGTCCACCGGTGCCGCGCCAAGAAGGTGCGGAACAATGTCAGCGACATCGTCGATGACGATCGGCCGGACCTGATGGGCGCGATGGAGAAAGCCTTCGTCGCCCATATGGTCGAGCAGCCGCGAGAGCGGGTCCCAGAAGCCGCCGATATTGGCGATGACGATGGGTTTTTCGTGCCGGCCGAGCTGGCTCCAGGTCAGGATCTCGACCAGTTCCTCCAGCGTACCGATGCCGCCGGGCAGAGCGACGAAGGCGTCCGAGCGCTGAAACATCAAATGCTTGCGCTCGTGCATGTCCTCGGTAACGATCAACTCGTCCAGCCGCTTCAGTTCGCGCTCGGTTGCCTCCATATCGATGAGGAAGCGCGGGATGATGCCGGTGACGCCGCCGCCCGCCGCGATGACGCCCTCGGAAACGGCGCCCATGATGCCGCGCGTGCCGCCACCATAGACGAGCCGCATGCCGGCGTTGCCGAGCGCCTCGCCGAGCTTTCGTCCGCTATCGATGTAAAGCGGATCACGGCCCGCCGAGGAGCCGCAATAGACGCAGACGGATCGAATCGTGCTCATGGTCGCGAGAGTCGGATGAGCGGGAGGGGAGGTCAAGCGGGAAGGGGCAAGCCTTCCCGATGATTTCCGCAGCGGATCATCGTGAAGTTCAGCCCGTCGGCTATCTTCACAGAACCCCCGGAAATGCTGCGTCCACCGCCTGCAGCGTGTGTTCCGCCCACACCGCATCCCGCTCGGCGCGGGGCGCGTCGATCTCGTAGACGCCGCGCACGGTCGCCGGCCGCGCCGTCAGAAAGACGATGCGATCTGACAGTTGCAGCGCTTCCCTCAGATTGTGGGTGACCATCAGCGCCGTCGTCGGCCGGGCCGACCAGACCGTCATCAGGAGCTCCCGCAGACGGTTCGCGGTCATTTCGTCGAGCGAGACGAAGGGTTCGTCGAGCAGCAGCAGCGCCGGCTCGATAGCGAAGGCGCGGGCGAGCGCGACCCGGCGCGCGAGGCCCAGCGACAGTTCGCCCGGATAGCGTGAGCGCATTTCATCCAGGCCGAGGATGGCGAAGAGATCGCCCAAGTCGGCGTCGGCCTTCGCCTCGGGCAGCGCCAGCCGGACGTTGTCTTCGACCGTCCGCCAGGGCAGGAGGCGCGGCTCCTGGAAGACGGCGGCGACGCGCCCGGTCTCGTCCGGCAACCGGACGTGACCGGAAAAGTCGGTGTCCAAGCCGAGGATGATCCGGAGCGTCGTCGTCTTGCCGCAGCCGGATGGGCCGATCAGCGTGGTGAAGCTGCCGGGCGGCGCCTGGAAGGCGATCTCCGCGATCGCCCGCACCTCACCGCCGTCGACCGCGTGGAAGGTCTTGTCGCGGACGAGGACGTCAAGCGGGCTGGATGCGCCAGCGGGTAGAATAGGCTTCGAGCGGTTGGACAAGCAGGAACTCGATCAGGAGCATGATGGCGACGAAGGCTAGCGTGTAGGCGAGAATGGCGGCTACGTCGAACAGTTGGAAATAGAGATAGATCTGGAAGCCGACGCCGTTGGAGCGGCCGAGGAGTTCGACCACCAGCGCGATTTTCCAGATCAGCGCGATGCCGGAACGGGACGCGGCGGCGAAATAGGGCTGCAGCTGCGGGATCACCACGTGGCGCATCGTCTTTGCCCGGCCGAAGCGGTAGACGGACGCCATCTCGCTCAAATTCCGGTCGAGGGCGCGGGCGCCCTCGCGCATCGTCACGACGACATTGGGGATCTTGTTGACGGCGATGGCGCCGATCGCGGCGACCTCGTTGAGGCCGAACCAGATATAGGCGAGGACGATGACGACAAGCGCCGGGAGGTTGAGGAAGAGGATCACCCACGGATCGAAGAACCGGTTGGCGTCACGGTTGAGTCCCAGCGCGATGCCGATCGCCGCGCCGATCGCCATGGCAAGCACGAAGGAGACGGCGACGCGAAACAACGTCATGGCGAGGTGAAAGAACAGCTCGCCGGTCCTTGCGTCGCGCCAGAAGGCGTCGAGCACGGCGGGCGGCGCCGGCAGGGCGCGGCTGTCGGCGAAGGTCGCCACGACCCACCAAAGGGCGAGCAGGCCTGCCAGCGACAAAAGCGTCATCATGGCTGGGCCAGCGCGAGCGCCGCAGCGGCGCCCCCCTGCTATGGTGGGACTATCAGCCGCCATCGGCGAGGCCGGGCCAGTAGGTGCCTTCGGCCAGTTCCTTGGATGGCCCGACGAGCTTTTCTCCGCCAATCTCGGCGAGCAGCCGGTAGAGCATCTTGGCATCGGCTTCTTCATCCGCGGCACTGCGGGACGGAATGCCCTCGCGGTAGCGATCGCGCAGGGTATGCAGGGTCTTCTCGTCCTCGGCCTTGGTCAGTGGGGCGACGATCTCCCACTCCGCGTCGGACGATTCGAGCAATCCTTTCGTCGCCTTGTCGGCGGCGAGGAAGCCCCTGATCGCCTTCGGATTCTTCTCGGCGAAGCTGTCACGGAATACCCAACCGAGTGCCGCGACCGGACCCGACGTTCCCATTTCGATGGCCGCATCCGTCCCCGAAATCAGCGTGCGAAACCCTTCCGCCTCGAGGCGCGCGGCGTAGTGCCAGAAATTCAGGACAGCGTCGAGTTCACCGGACTGGGCCTTGGCCATCAGCAGCGGCGGCGCGCCGAAAACCACATCGTTTTCGCTCGCCAGGTCGATCCCGTATTTCTTTTTGGCAAGTGCCTGGATCAGCAACCAGTTCTTGTCGAGCGGCCCGCCGGCGACGCCGATGGTCTTGCCTTTCAGGTCACCGAGAGCCTTCATTTCACTGTCGCCGGCGACCATCATCGAGCCGACCGATGTCGAATAGGGTGCGAAGGTCAAGTCGGCCCCGGCCGACCGCTGGCGCGAGACCCACAGCCAGTCGGAAACGATGATATCGACGTCGCCGGCCTGGATCGCAACGGTGGAGGCATCCTCGCCGGCGAAGGGGACGATCTCAACATCGACGCCATTCTTCTCGTCGAGCCCATTGCGGGTCATAGCGTCGAGCGCCCAGTTGACGGTGCCGTATTTGAGCACGCCGACGCGAATTTTTTCCTGCGCCATCGCGCCGGTCGCGAAAAGCGCGAGCAACACGGCGGCGCCCAGCGCCGAGCGAAGCCAAGCCATGATGGCGATCCTCCCAATCATGTTTCTAACAGTGCCCTGATCCGAGAGCATAGCACGCGCTCCCGCCGTCACGCGTCGACGCCAAGGATCGGGAAAATGTCCCCATCCCGACAGGCGCGGGGTCTCAGGAGCGCGCGTCGATCGCCTCGGCGATCTCGTCGGCCATCTTCAGCAGTCTTACGATCACCGGAACCGCGAGCGCGACGATCGAGCGGTCCTGTCCACGCGCCCGCTGGGCCTCTCGGACTTCCTCTACGATCGCTCCGACCGCCGGGATGAAGCGGATCGCCAGGGATATCGCCAGGCTCACCTTACCGACATCGAACCCGAGGCGGGCGAGGGGGCTGAGCGCCCGTTCGATGACGGCGACGAGGTCGGTCGTGCGCGTGGTGAGCGTGACCAGGGAGGCGGCGAGGATCAGGGCCGCGAAGCGCAGGACGAGAAGCAGCGCCGCGGTAAGGTCGACCAGCCAGAGCTGCGCCGCGAAGAGGATGGCGAGGACCCACAGAACCGGGCGGATCTGAGCGAAGGCGGCATGGGCCGGAATGCGTGCCCGCGCGTAGCCGGCAAGGACCATGATGAGCGCCATTGCCGCGAGCCACGCTACGTCGAAGGCGAAGAGGACGGTTCCGAGGGCGAGAAGGGCGATCAGCTTCACCGACGCGCGGATGCGGTGGACGGGGCTCGACCCCGGCCGATAGAGGCCCGCGATCACCCGACGATCCTCAGATAGGCTGCGATCGCTTCCTTCGGCGCGGCGTCGGTGTTGAGTTTGCCCTCGTCGAAGACCAGAACCCGGTCGAAACCGGCGAGGAGATCGAGATCATGAGTGACGAGGAGGACGTGCTGATCCAGTGCTGCTACCGCTTCCATGACGCGACGGGTGTTGCGCCGGTCGAGGAGCGTCGTCGGTTCGTCGAGGACGAGCCAGGCGGGTTCGAGGATCATGACGCCGGCCAGCGCCACCATCTGGCGTTCGCCGCCACTGAGCTCGTGGACGAGCCGATCGCCGAAACCGTCCAGGCCGAAGCGGTCGAGCGTTCGTTCCACCTTGCCGGGAATGGCGGCGGCCGCGACGCCGCGACCCTTGAGCCCGAAAGCGAGATCCTCACCGACGGTCGGATAGACGATCTGATTGTCCGGGTTCTGAAAGACGAAGCCCACCTGGCGGCGCACCTCGCGGCCCTTCGTCCGGGTGTCGAGCCCGCCGACGGCGACCTGCCCGGTGGTCGGCAGGATCAGCCCGTTGAGCAGCCGGGCGAAGGTGCTCTTGCCGGAGCCGTTGGCGCCGATGATCGCGATCCGCCGTTCCGCGAGCCGAAGGTCCAGATCGACGAGGATCCGGCGCCCAGCGCGCTCGAGCGAAACTCCGGCGAGTTCGATCATCGACCGCGGGGCTGCCGTCAGGCCCGGCCCGCGCGCACTCGCGAGGGGATCAGCGGGTAGGACCGCTTGACCGTCGCAATCACCGCGGCGGCAATTCCGGCCTTGACCAGATCACCGGGAATAAACGCAGCCGAGCCGGTCAGCGCGGTCCAGACCGGGATGTCGGCGATCGCGGCGACGACCGGGATACCGATCGCATAGAGCACGACGATGCCGCCGAAGACCGAAATCAGGAAGGCGCCGACAAAGCCGAGGCTGGTCCAGAAACGCTCGGTCAGCCAGCCGATGACATAGGCGGCGACGATCCAGCCGAACAGGAAACCGGCGGTCGGACCCGCGAAGACGCCGATGCCGCCGCGCCCGCCCGACAGGAGCGGCAGGCCGATGGCCACCAGCACAAGGAAGAGGACCATAGACAGTGCGCCGCGCTTGGCGCCGAGGATGCCGCCGGCCAGCATGACGCCCATCGACTGCGCGGTGATCGGCACCCCGAGGGCCGGGATCGTCAGCGGCGGGAATACCGCAAGGACGGCCATCAGAGCGGCGAAGAGGGCGATGTAGACAACGTCTTTGGTAGCCATCGGAGGATGCCTTTGCTGCGGGGTGGAGGGCCGGCGAAACAGTGCCGCTTTCTCTGACCCGATCACACGCCAAAGGTCAATCGGAGGATGGGACGGTCACAGTTTCGAAACGGGTTCGGCCGCTACTGGCTCAATGTCCGGCGCACCGCGTCGGCCCAGCCGGCGAGCTTGCGCCCACGCGTGGCCGCGTCCATTTGCGGTTCGAAGCGGCGTTCCAGACGCCAGCGCTCAGAAAAGCCGGCCATATCCGGCCACACACCGGCCTTCTGCCCGGCCACCCAGGCGGTGCCGAGGGCCGTCGTCTCCAATACCACCGGCCGGTCGACCGGCGCGTCGAGAAGGTCGGCGAGGCGCTGCATCGTCCAGTCCGATGCGACCATGCCGCCGTCGACGCGCAGGATCGTGTCGCTGGCGCCGGTCCAGTCCTTCTTCATGGCCGAGAGAAGGTCGGCGGTTTGAAAGCAGACCGCCTCGAGCGCCGCGCGGGCGATCTCGTTCGGGCCGGTCTTGCGGGTCAGGCCGTAGATGGCGCCTCGCGCCTCCGCGTCCCACCAGGGCGCGCCGAGCCCGGTGAAGGCCGGCACCATGTAGACGTCCTGGGCATCGTCCGCCTCGGCCGCCATCGGGCCGGTGCGATCTGCGCGCTCGACGACGCCGAGCCCGTCGCGGAGCCATTGCACGGCGGCGCCGGCAATGAAGATAGAGCCTTCGAGGGCGAAGGCGGTTTTGCCGGACAGGCGATAGGCGATCGTCGTCAAAAGCCGGTTGGAGGACGGCACGCGGGTATCGCCTGTGTTGAGCACCGCGAAGCAGCCGGTGCCGTAGGTCGATTTCAGCATTCCCGGCGCGAAACAGGCCTGGCCGAGCGTTGCCGCGTGCTGGTCGCCGGCGATGCCGCAGACCGGAATCGCGGCGCCGAACAGCGACGTCTCGGTCACGCCGAATTCGGCGTCGCAGTCCTTTACCTCCGGCAGGAGCGCGCGCGGTACATTCAGCAGCCTGAGGAGGTCGTCGTCCCAGGTGTTCGCCTCGATGTCGAACAGCATGGTGCGGCAGGCATTGGTGGTGTCGGTCGCGTGGACCTTGCCGCCAGTGAGCCGCCAGAGCAGGAAGGTGTCGACCGTGCCGAAGGCGAGCTTGCCGGCCTCGGCCTTGGCGCGTGCGCCCTCCACATGGTCGAGCATCCAGGCGATCTTGGTGCCGGAGAAATAGGGGTCGACGATCAGGCCGGTCTTGGCCGTGATCTCCGGCTCGGCGCCATCATCGACGAGCTTGCGGCAGATGTCGGCGGTGCGGCGGTCCTGCCAGACGATGGCGTTGTGGATCGGCTTGCCGGTGTCGCGGTCCCAGATCAGCGCGGTCTCGCGCTGATTGGTGATGCCTATCGCTGCAATGTCGGATGCCGAGAGCGAAGCGTCGGCGAGGGCGGTGCGGACCGTCGCGACGACCGAGCGCCAGATGTCTTCGGGATCATGCTCGACCCAGCCCGAGCGCGGAAAATGCTGCGGAAACTCCTCCTGTCCGACGCCGACGATACGAAAGCCGTCGTCGAAGACGATGGCGCGCGACGACGTGGTGCCCTGGTCGATGGCGAGGACATATCCGGACATCGTGTCTCCCCTTGATGCGTCAGGTCATACGCAAATAGCGGAAAGCCGGGGCGAGCCCGGCTTTCCTTGTCGTTGTGGATTGGCCGATTACTGGGCGGCCGGCTTCTCCGCGTCGGCCGGGGCGGTGGCCGGTTCCGCCGCGGGCGCGTCGCCGCCAGAAGCGCTCTCGTCGGCCCAGCTCTTGACCAGCTCGTCATAGGAGACGGTCTGCGGCTGTTCCTTCTCGTTCTCCTTCTTGGCCTGCGGGGCGAGGGTGCCGTCGGCCTTGGCCTGCTCGACCCAGGCTTCCATGTCCTTTTCCTCGTTGAGCTTGGGACCGATGTCGCCCTGGATGCCGGCGCGTTCGAGACGCTCCAGGATCTGCTCCTGCTCGGCGCAGAGCGAGTCCATCGCTTCCTGGGCGGTTTTCGCACCCGAGGACGCGTCGCCGATCGCCTGCCACCAGAGCTGCGCCAGCTTCGGATAGTCCGGCACGTTGGTGCCGGTCGGGGTCCACTGCACGCGCGCCGGCGAGCGGTAGAACTCGATCAGGCCGCCGAGCTTCGGAGCCCGCTCGGTGAAGCTGTCGTCGCGAATGGTCGACTCGCGAATGAAGGTCAGACCTTCGTGGCTCTTCTTCACATCGACGGTCTTGGACGTGACGAACTGGGCGTAGAGCCAGGCAGCCTTGGCCCGATCGACCGGGGTCGACTTCATCAGCGTCCAGGAACCGGCGTCCTGATAGCCGAGCTTCATGCCGTCGACCCAGTAGACGCCATGCGGCGAGGGGGCCATGCGCCATTTCGGATTGCCGTCATCGTCGACCACGGACAGCCCTTCCTTGACCATGTCGGCGGTAAAGGCGGTGTACCAGAAGATCTGCTGGGCGATCTGGCCCTGCGCCGGCACCGGACCGGACTCCGAGAAGGTCATGCCCTGGGCTTCCGGCGGTGCGTAGGCCTTCAGCCAGTCGAGGTATTTCTCGATGGCGTAGACAGCCGCCGGACCGTTGGTGTCGCCGCCGCGCGCGACGCAGGAGCCGGTCGGCTGGCTCTGCTCGTTGACGCGGATACCCCATTCGTCGACGGGATTGCCGTTCGGAATGCCCTTGTCGCCATTGCCGGCCATCGACAGCCAGGCATCGGTGAAGCGCCAGCCGAGCGAGGGGTCCTTCTTGCCGTAGTCCATGTGGCCATAGACCTTCTGGCCGTCGACCTCGCGGCCGGTGAAGAACTCGGCGATGTCCTCATAGGCCGACCAGTTGACCGGCACGCCGAGGTCGTAGCCGTACTTCTCCTTGAAGTCGGCCTTGTTCTTCTCGTCGTTGAACCAGTCGTAGCGGAACCAATAGAGGTTGGCGAACTGCTGGTCGGGCAGCTGGTAGAGCTTGCCGTCCGGCGCTGTGGTGAACGACTTGCCGATGAAGTCATCGAGGTCGAGGTCCGGATTGGTGACGTCCTTGCCTTCGCCGTCCATCCAGTCGGTCAGGCTGCGGGCCTGCTGGTAGCGCCAGTGGGTGCCGATCAGATCGCTGTCGTTGATATAGGCGTCGTAGATGTTCTCGCCCGACTGCATCTGCGTCTGCAGCTTCTCGACGACGTCGCCCTCGCCGATCAGGTCGTGGGTGACCCGGATGCCGGTGATCGCGGTGAAGGCCGGCGCCAGGACCTTCGATTCATACTCGTGCGTGGTGATCGTTTCGGACACGACCTTGATATCCATGCCCTGGAAGGGCTGAGCGGCGTCGACGAACCACTGCAGTTCCTTTTCCTGGTCTTCGCGCGATAGCGTCGACAGGTCGCCGATTTCGGCGTCGAGGAATTGCTTGGCCGCTTCCATGTCGGCGAAGGCCGGGCCGGTGGCCAGCGCGATGGCGATCACAGCCGCCGAGCGCATGAGATGGTGTTTCATATCGATAGTCCTCCCGAAACAGGTGCCGGTCTTTTGGTATGGCGGGGCCGCGTCGACCGGTGGGACGCGGCGAGGCCGGATTCCGCCTCGCTAGACGAGGCGGAAGACGAGGATGAAGAAGACGGCGCAGACGATCAGCGCGTACCAGAGCGACAGATCGGTGGCCCAGAGCCAGCCGAGGCAGATAAAGGCCGAGCCGAGCAGCGAGACGAACAGGCGATCGCCGCGCGTCGTCTCGAAGCGCAGGATGCCGACGCGGGGACTGCCGCCGGGCGAGGCGTATTCCCACACGCCCATTCCGGCGATCATGGCGAAGATCACCAGAAAGAAAGTCGCGGTCGGCCAGGTCCAGGCCATCCATGAGAAATCCATCAAACCCTCCCCAGGGCGAAGCCCTTGGCGATGTAGTTGCGCACGAACCAGATGACGATGGCGCCGGGAATGATCGTCAGTGCGCCGGCCGCCGCCAGGACGCCCCAGTCCATGCCCGAGGCCGAGACCGTGCGGGTCATGATCGCCGAGATCGGCTTGGCGTCGGTGACCGTCAGCGTCCGCGCGATGAGCAGCTCCACCCAGGAGAACATGAAGCAGAAGAAGGCGGCGACGCCGATGCCGGATGCGATCAGGGGCGTGAAGATCTTGAAGAAGAAGCGCGGGAACGAGTAGCCGTCGATATAGGCGGTCTCGTCGATCTCCTTGGGAATCCCCGACATGAAGCCTTCCAGAATCCAGACGGCAAGCGGCACGTTGAAGAGCGTATGTGCAAGCGCGACGGCGATATGGGTGTCGATCAGTCCGAAGGCCGAATAGAGCTGGAAAAAGGGCAGGGCGAACACCGCCGGCGGCGCCATCCGGTTGGTCAGCAGCCAGAAGAACAGGTGCTTGTCGCCGAGGAAGCGGTAACGCGAAAAAGCGTAGGCGGCCGGCAGCGCAACCGCCACCGAGATCACCGTGTTCATGGCCACATAGATGATCGAGTTGATGTAGCCCGAATACCAGGACGGGTCGGTGAAGATCACCGCGTAATTGGCGAGCGTCGGATTGGCCGGGAAGAGCGTGACGCTCGACAGGATTTCCTGGTTGGTCTTGAAGCTCATATTGATGAGCCAGTAGATCGGTAGCATCAGGAACAGGATGTAGACGATCGGGATCAATGCCTTCCAGCGGAAGTGGCGGGTGCGTGCCCGTTCACGCGTCCGGAGCGCGGTTTCCGAATGGCTCGCTGCCGGCAGCACGCGGTGGGCCTCGTGGCCGGCGGTGGTGGTTTGATTGCTCATTCCGAAACTCCCGTCAGCGGCTTGTCGGCTCCGGCGTTGGTCATCACGGTGTAGAAGACCCAGGAGAGCGCGAGGATGATCAGGAAGTAGACGAGCGACATGGCGGCCGCCTCGCCGAGGTTGAACTGGCCGATCGCGAGCTTGACGAGATCGATCGACAGGAAGGTGGTCGAATTGCCCGGACCGCCGCCGGTGACGACGAAGGGCTCGGTGTAGATCATGAAACTGTCCATGAAGCGTAAGAGCACGGCGATCAGCAGCACCCGGCCCATCTTCGGCAGCTGGATGAAGCGGAAGACGGCCCAGCGCGACGCGCCGTCGATCTTGGCGGCCTGATAATAGGCGTCGGGGATCGAGACGAGGCCGGCGTAGCACAACAGCACCACGAGGCTGGTCCAGTGCCAGACGTCCATGACGATGACGGTGACCCAGGCGTCGAACGGATCGCGGACATAATTGTAGTCGATGCCGAGGGCGGCCACGGAATAGCCGAGGAGCCCGATGTCGGTGCGGCCGAAAACCTGCCAGATGGTGCCGACGACATTCCAGGGGATCAGCAGCGGCAGCGCCATCAGCACCAGGCAGACGGAGACCCAGAAGCCTTTCTTGGGCATCGACAGCGCCACCAGAATGCCGAGCGGGATTTCAATCGCCAGGATGATTCCGGAGAACATCAGATTGCGGATCAGCGCGTCGTGGAAACGGGCGGACGTGAGGATGTCCTGGAACCAGGATGTGCCGGCCCAGAAGAACTGGTTGTTGCCGAAGGTGTCCTGCACCGAATAATTGACCACCGTCATCAGCGGGACCACCGCCGAGAAGGCGACAAGCAACAGCACCGGTAGGACCATGAACCAGGCTTTGTTGTTCCAGGTCTTTTCCATGATCTGTCTCCCTAAACCCGCTCGACCAGCCAGGAATCGGCGTAAAGATTGAGCGCGTCCGGCGCGAAGCGGACGGCGGCGTCCGCCGGAATGCTGGCGCCTTCCGGCACGATGGCGCTCAGCCGCGTGCCCGCCAGCGTCGCCCGCACGATCCGCTCCGAGCCGACATCCTCGACCTTCTCGACCGTGACGGGGATGCCGTCGTTTCTGCCGACGATCTCGACGAATTCCGGCCTGATGCCGAGTTCGGTCTTCTGGCCCGAATGGAACCCGATCGGGCTGCCGGGCAGCGCGATGCGGATGTCGGAGACGACCGCCTCACCGCCCTCCATCCGGCAGGGCAGGACGTTCATGCCGGGCGAGCCGATGAAATAGCCGACGAAGGTGTGTTTCGGCCGCTCGAACAGCTCTTCCGGCGTGCCAATCTGGACGACCTCGCCGTCATACATGACGACGACCTTATCGGCGAAGGTCAGCGCCTCGGTCTGGTCGTGAGTGACGTAGACCATGGTCATCTGGAACTCCCGGTGCAGCTGCTTCAGCTCCGAGCGCAACTGCCACTTCATATGCGGATCGATGACTGTCAGAGGTTCGTCGAACAGGATAGCGTTGACGTCGGAGCGCACCAGGCCGCGCCCGAGCGAGATCTTCTGTTTTTCGTCGGCAGTCAGGCCGCGGGCCTTGCGATCGGCCTTCGCTTCCAGACCGATGCGGCGGATCATGTCCTCGACGCGGGTCTTGATCTCGGCGGCCGGAACCTTGCGGTTCTTCAAGGGGAAGGCGAGGTTCTGGCGCACCGTCATGGTGTCGTAGATGACCGGAAACTGGAACACCTGGGCGATATTGCGCGCCTCGGGCGTCAGTTCGGTGACGTCGCGGTCGTCGAAATAGACGTTCCCCTCGGAGGGCGTCAGCAAGCCCGAGATGATGTTGAGCAGCGTGGTCTTGCCGCAGCCGGACGGACCCAGCAGCGCATAGGCGCCGCCATCCTCGAAGGCGTGGTCGACCTCGCGGAGCGCGTAGATTCCAGCATCACCCAGCGCTCGCGAATAGGCGTGGCGGATATGATCGAGACGGATGCGAGCCATGAACGTCTCCTCAAGCCGCTTGTCGCGCGGACGCGGACGTGGCGTTGCCGTGTTCGTCGAAGATCAGGATTTTCGCCGGATCGAAGGACAGGCGAATATGATCGCCGGGTTCGATGCGGCGGACTCCGTGGACGAGGGCGATGATGCTGTCGTCGCCGACATCGGCGTGGACGAAGGTTTCCGAACCGGTCACCTCGGTCAGGACGACTTGCGCCTCAAAGCCGCCGTCGCCGGTCTCGAACGCCAGATGATGCGGCCGGATGCCGCCGCGATAGGCACCGTCCGGAAGACCGGAAAAAGCGGGTCCGGCATCGAAGACGACGCCGTTCGGCGAGGCGAAGCGTGTGCCGGTTTTCGTAAAATCCATGACGTTGAGCGGCGGATCGGAGAAGGTTCGCGCCGTCAGCAGGTCGTGCGGCTGGCGGTAGATCTCGGTGGTCTCGCCGAACTGGGTAACGCGGCCTTTCGACATCGTCGCGGTGCGCCCGCCCAAGAGCAGTGCCTCATGCGGCTCGGTCGTCGCGTAGACGAAGATCGCGCCCGTTTCGGCGAAAATTCGCGGCAATTCTTCGCGCAATTCCTCGCGCAGCTTGTAGTCGAGATTGGCGAGCGGCTCGTCGAGCAGAACCAATTCGGCGTTCTTGACCAGAGCGCGGGCCAGCGCCGTGCGCTGCTGCTGACCGCCGGAGAGATTGAGCGGCGTGCGGTCGAGAAACGGAGTCAGCTTCATCAATTCGGCGGCCTTGTGCACCGCCATCTCGATCTCGGCCTTGGAATGACCGGCGATCCGCATCGGCGAAGCGATGTTCTCGTAAACGGTGAAGGAGGGGTAGTTGATGAACTGCTGGTAGACCATGGCGACGTTGCGTTTGCGCACTGGAACGCCGGTCACGTCCTTGCCGTCCATGAGGATGCGGCCGGAGGTGGGGACGTCGAGGCCCGCCATCAGCCGCATCAGGCTGGTCTTGCCGGCGAGCGTTGGACCGAGCAGCACGTTGAGCGAGCCACGCTCGAGGGTCAGCGACACGTCGATAATGTGTTTTTCGCCGCCGACACTGCGGCTGACGTTCTGCAATTCGAGCAAATTGCCCTCCCAGGCGGCTGCTATTCGGCCGCTTTGCGCCAGTCAGCTTTTCGATTCTTCATGTGTTCGGCAAGCCTTGATTGCTGGTTCCCGTCAAGCCGAAGTCCGAGCTTGGTTCGACGCCAGAGAATGTCCTCCGCCGTCCTCGCCCACTCGTTGCGGACGAGCCAATCGACCTCGGCCTCATAGAGCCCGTGACCGAAATACTGCCCCAGCGCGCCGGGCCGAACGAACTTGCGGATGTCGGTGCCGTAGCCGCGTGCCAGACGCCGAACGGTGCGTGCATCGAGTTCCGGAACGGAGCGCTGCAATTCCTCTTCCAACGCGGCCAAGCCATCGACCGGAAAGTCGCCGCCAGGCAGCGGCTTGTCGCCGGTCCAGCGAGATCCCCTGGCGCCGAGGCGCCGCTCGATCTTCTCCAGAACCTCTTCGGAGAGCACCCGATAGGTGGTGATCTTGCCGCCGAAACCGTTGAGAACCGCCGGTTCGTCCTTGTCGCCCTCGACTTTCAGGACGTAGTCGCGCGTGGCCTCCTGCGCCTTGGACGCGCCGTCGTCGAAAAGAGGGCGCACCCCGGAATAGGACCAGACGATGTCGTCGAGGGCCACCGGCCGTTTGAAATATTCGCTGGCCGCTGAGAGGAGATACTGGGTTTCCGTCTCGGTGATCGCTGCGTCGGCCGGATCGCCATCGAAATCCTGGTCGGTCGTGCCGACGAGGGTGAAGTCTTCCTCATAGGGGATCGTGAAGATGATCCGCCCGTCGGCGTTCTGGAAGATATAGGCGCGGTCATGGTCGTAGAGCTTGCGGGTGACGATGTGGGAGCCCTGGACAAGGCGGATGTTGTGGGCCTCGTTCTGGCCCATCGCGGTCTGGATGATCGCGTCGACCCAGGGGCCGCCGACATTGACGAGGAAGCGGGCCGAGACCGTGTAGGTCCGGTCATCGTCCTGGTCGCATAAGGTGACACGCCAAAGGCCGGCCTCACGCCGCGCCGCGACCACCTTGGTGCGGACCATGATGTCGGCTCCGCGCGCCGCGGCGTCGCGGGCGTTCAGGACGACGAGACGGGCGTCGTCGACCCGGGCGTCGGAATATTCAAAACCCTTGTGGAATTCGTCCTTCAGCGGCGCGCCCATAGGTCCGTCGAGATCGACCGTAGTCGTCGCCCTCAGCTTCTTGCGGCCGCCGAGATGGTCGTAGAGGAACAGCCCCAGCCTCAGCAGCCATGCCGGCCGCAGTCCGGCATGGTGGGGCAGGATGAACCGAAGCGGCCGAATGATGTGCGGCGCGATGCCCCACAGCACTTCGCGCTCCATCAGCGCGTGGCGCACCAGATTGAACTCGTAATGCTCAAGATAGCGCAGGCCGCCATGGACCAGCTTGGTCGACCAAGAGGAGGTGCCGGAAGCCAGATCGTTCATCTCGGCCAGGCCGACCCGATAGCCACGCCCCGCGGCGTCGCGGGCGATGCCGCAGCCGTTGATGCCACCACCGATGATGAAGACGTCGTAGTCCAGAAGAGCCTCCCCAGGCTTCGCGTTGCAACATTTAAGTTGCGATTGCGAACAGCGAGAAGGTTATTACGAAACCAAATCGAAGGTCAAACGAAAATTAACTAAGGGAAGACCTGTTTCGGTCGCCGAAGTGTGGGGCGGTTTCGATCAAGCGCACATCGTTGTCGCGGCAGATACGGTGGATGGAGGCGGGGGCAATGTCGGTGACGAAAGTGTTCATCTGGTCGAGGTGGCCGATGCGCACCGGCGCGCTGCGCTCGAACTTCGACGAATCCGACGCCAGAATCACATGACGGGCGTTGGAAATGATCGCCTGGGCGACGCGCACTTCGCGATAGTCGAAGTCGAGAAGCGACCCGTCGGCATCGATCGCCGAAACGCCGATCACGGCGAAGTCGACCCTGAACTGGCGGATGAAATCGACCGCTGCCTCGCCGACGATGCCGCCGTCGGAACGGCGCACGACGCCGCCCGCGATCACGACCTCCATCTCCGGATAGGGACGCATGGCCGTGGCGACATTGATGTTGTTGGTGATCACCATCAGTCCGGCGTGGCGAAGGAGAGCGTGGGCGACCGCTTCGGTGGTGGTGCCGATGTTGATGAACAGCGAGGCCCGGTCGGGAATGAGATCGGCGACGGCCTTGCCGATCGCCGCCTTTTCCTCGGCCGCGATCGTCCGCCGAGCGTCATAGCCGACATTCTCCACGCCGGAGGAGAGCACGGCGCCGCCATGCACGCGGGACAATAGCCGCTGCTCGCAAAGCTCGTTCAGATCCTTGCGGATGGTCTGCACGGAAACGTCGTAGTGCCCCGCCAGCTCGTCGACGGTGACCCGGCCCGAGCGCTTGGCGCCCTCGAGAATCTGCATCTGGCGATCGGACAGCATGGTGGATTCCTCCCAAGACGGAAGGGATCATGGGCAAAACGAAACTTAAACGCAAGAAACGAAAGGAGGGGACCCGCGCTGACCATCGGATGGATTCGACTCGCTGTGCCGCAAGGCCGCTTGCACCAGACAGGATCAAGCCTTGCCGGCCAGAACGCGCCGGGGATGACGAGAGGCGCCTTAGCGAATGATCCAAGTCAAGGCCAGAGTTGGTCCAGAGGCTCGTTGATATTGATGTTCCCTGAGCCACTCGAGCCCTCTGTCAGGCAATAGCAGTTCATGTTCTCAAGAACGAGGCAGCCGTCAGCACCCATAGCCATGCAGATCGCGCAGCATTCCTCCGCTGGACTGGGAGGCAGCTTCGGCCGACCTCCGCCTCCGCCCTTCTTCTTGGCTTCCGCCACATATTCCTGGTTCTGCGACAGTGCGAAGCCGACCTTTCCACTCTCGGGGTCGACCACAAAAACGGTCTTGAAGGGCGATTTTTCCACGGCGCGCATCGCCTGCGCGACCGTCCGTCGCGAACTCATGGCTATGACCGCTAGATCCGTCTCAAATTCCTTTGCGTTGGCTGACATCTTAAATTGAAAGGCCTGAAATGCAGCGCACGTCAGATAATGAAAGGTTCTCCCGATTTCCTTTTTATGATCGGCCATAATATTCTCCTGTACTTGAAAATCCAGGGAATTTCGATATAATTTAGCATTATTCGCAAAAAGACCGGAATGACAACCCTAAATAGGCAAAAAATTCCGCAAGGGCATAAAATTGAAAAGCTTGGTCGAGGCTATTAAGTTTGGATGCCCTCGATCGCCTGTCCTCGGACTATCCTCAGATCGCCGTGCGGTCCGCCTCGGCCAGGTAGATTTCGCGTAGCCGCCGCGCCACCGGCCCCGGCGCGCCGTCGCCGAGCGTCACGCCATCGATCTCCACCACCGGCAGCACGAAGGCGGAGGCGGAGGTGATAAAGGCTTCCTTGGCCCGCTTGGCCTCTTCCAGCGTGAAGCTGCGCTCCTCGATCCGCAGGCCGTCCTCCTCCGCCATTCGCAACACGGCGGCGCGGGTGATGCCGTGCAGAATCGCATGTGACAGCGCGCGCGTGACCAGCGCGCCGCCCTCAGTCAGGATATAGGCGTTGTTGGAGGTGCCCTCGGTCACCATGCCGTCCTCGACCAGCCAGGCGTCATCGGCGCCCTTCGCTTTAGCCTCCGTCTTGGCGATCGAGGGATAGAGCAGCTGCACGGTCTTGATGTCGCGCCGACCCCAGCGCAAATCGGGGACCGAGGCGATCTTGATTCCGGTGCGCGCGGCAGGCTTGTCGCGCAGCCCCATCGCCTGGGTGAACAGGACCAGGGACGGCTGGGTCTCGTCGGGCGGAAACAGGAAATCTCGGTCGGCCGCGCCGCGCGTCACCTGCATATAGACCATGCCTTCGTCGATGCCGTTGCGTTTCACCAGCTCCCGGTGGATCGCCAGAAGCTCCGCTTCGCTGGCCGGGGCCGCCATCTTGAGCTCCGACAGCGAACGCTCGAGGCGTTTCATGTGGGCGGCGAAGTCGACGAGCTTGCCCGACAGGACGCTGGTCACCTCATAGACCGCGTCGGCGAACAGGAAGCCGCGGTCGAAAACCGAGATCTTCGCTTCTTGTTCCGGGAGGTAGTCGCCATTGACGTAGACGGTGCGGCTCATGCCAAACTCCGGGCCGGATGTTGCGTTGCCCGCTCCATACGACAGGGCGACGGGGCAGGGAAGGTGGCCATACGATATCGCCTGTGGGGCGGGGGCCTTTCATCCGGGGCTTTCGCTACTCCGGTGACGTGCTAATTCATCGGGAACAGGGACCGACCGCGAGAGACGATCGAGTCGGACCAGCGAAACCGGAGGAGAGATTCTTGGACATTGGACAGACGACGCCGGCGATCGTGTCGGGTGCGGGATCGGGGCTTGGCCGTGGCACGGCGCGGACGCTCGCGGCGATGGGCGCGAAGGTCGCCGTGCTCGACGTGAACGAGGAGGGCGGTCGAGCGGTCGCCGAGGAGATTGGCGGCCTGTTCGTCAAGTGTGATGTGTCCGATCCGGCCGCCGTTGCCGACGCCGTGGCAAAGGCCGTCGAGGCGCACGGCACGCCCCGCATCCTGGTCAATTGCGCCGGCATCGCCGTCGGCCGCAAGACGGTGTCGCGCGGCGAGGCGCACGACCCGGCGCTGTTCCAGAAAGTCATCGCCGTCAATCTCATCGGCACGTTCAACCTCTCGTCCCAGGTGGCGCTGAGGATGTCGGAGGCCGAACCGCTGAACGCGGACGGCGAGCGCGGCGTCATCGTCGGCACGGCCTCGGTCGCCGCCTTCGACGGGCAGATGGGGCAGATCGCCTATGCCGCCTCCAAGGCCGGTATCGCGGGGATGACGCTGCCGATGGCCCGCGACCTCGCCAAGTCTGGCATCCGGGTCATGACCATCGCCCCCGGTATCTTCGAGACGCCGATGCTGGCTGGCATGCCGGAGGAGGTGCAGGCCTCGCTCGCTGCCTCGATCCCGTTCCCCTCGCGGCTCGGAACGGCGGAGGAATATGCCAAGCTCGCTATCCACATCGTCGAGAACCCGATGCTGAACGGCGAGACGATCCGCCTCGACGGCGCGATCCGGATGCAGCCCAAATAACAAGACTATTGGCCGGGCGCGATCGCGCCCGGCCAATAGACCTGCCACGCGGGCGAGCGGTGCTCGTCCTGGCTCGATCCAGCGGGAGATAACCCATGAGCGAAACCGACATCGTCCTCCAACGCCGCGAGGGCCGCGTCGCGATCCTCACCCTCAATCGTCCCAAGGCGCTGAACGCGCTGAACAGCGCGGTCATGCGCCAACTGGTCGAGCTGACCGGCTCGCTCGACCGCGATCCCGAGGTTGGCGCGATCCTGATCACCGGCTCGGAAAAGGCGTTCGCGGCCGGGGCCGACATCAAGGAAATGGAAGATCGCTCGGCGATGGAGATGATGCTCGCCGACTGGTTTTCCGAATGGGAGGCGCTGGAGCGGGTGCGCACGCCGATGATCGCGGCCGTCGCCGGCTTCGCTCTCGGCGGCGGCTGCGAGCTGGCGATGATGTGCGACCTCATCATCGCGGCCGACAGCGCCAAGTTCGGTCAGCCGGAGATCAAGCTCGGCATCATTCCCGGCATGGGCGGCTCCCAGCGCCTGACCCGCGCGGTCGGCAAGTACAAGGCGATGGACATGATCCTCACCGGCCGGATGATCGGCGCCGAGGAGGCCGAGTGCATCGGCCTCGTTTCGCGGTTGGTGCCGGCGGATAAGCTGATGGAGGAGGCGCTCGGCGCGGCAACGACGATCGCGGACTTCTCCAAGCCGGCGACGATGACCGCCAAGGAAGCGACCAACCGGTCTTTCGAGGTCGGTCTGCGCGAGGGACTGCTGCACGAACGCCGGATTTTCCACGCACTGTTCGCCGGCGGCGATCGCAAAGAAGGCATGTCGGCTTTCCGCGAGAAGCGGCCGGCGACGTTCCGACACGGCTGACAGCGGGCCTGCGGCAACGGTTTGCGAGCGAACGGGTGTCGCGGTCGTAACCCGGCATAGGCCAAGCAAAAAAGAACCCCGGCGCCGGGCGCCGGGGTCCTCACTGTCGGATGGCGGCGGGCGCGAGCTCGCCGACCGTCTTACTTGGTCGTGGTTTCGCCCGCCGCGTCGGCCGGCTTCTCGGCATCTGTGCCGTCCGCAGGCTTCTCGCCTTCCTTGGACATAGTTTCCATGCCCTCTTTCATCTTGTCGTCTTTCATCATCCCGCCGCCGGCATCAGCGGTTTCGACGTAGTCGTACTTGCCGTCCTTCCACTCGTAGAGGACGTAGCCCGGCAGGGTCACGTCACCCTTGTCGTCGAACTTCAGATCGCCGATGACCGTCGAGAAATCGTTGGCGTTGAGCGCCTCGACGACGGGGTCGTAGTCGGTCGAGCCGGCTTTGGTCACCGCGTCCGCCCAAGCCTGGATCGCCGCGTAGGTGTAGAGCACGTAGCCCTCGGCGGTCTTGCCCTGCTTCTCGAGCTCGGCGACGACCGGAGCGGCCGCCTCGTTCTTGCGCGGGTCCGGGGAGAAGGTCATCAGCGTGCCCTGACCGGCATCGCCGGTGATCGCCCAGTACTCGTCGCTGACCAGTGCATCGCCGGACATCAAGATGGTGTCCATACCCTGCTCGCGCATCTGGCGGGCCATCAGGCCGGCTTCGGTATGATAGCCGCCGACATAGACGAGGCCGACGCCGGCTTCCTTCATCTTGGTGACAAGGGCCGTGTAGTCCTTTTCGCCGGCGGTGTAGGACTCCACGAGAACCGGGCTCTTGCCGGCCGCCTCGTAAGTCTTCTGCGTCTCGTCGGCCAAGCCCTTACCATAGGCGGTCTTGTCGTTGATGATCGCAACCTTGAGATCTGGGAAGGTCTCGGCGATGTAATTGCCGGCAACCTCACCCTGCTGGTCGTCACGGCCGCAGACGCGGAAGATGCCGCCACCGGGACGCTTGTCGGTGAAATCGGGATTGGTCGAGGCCGGCGAGATCTGCACGATCTGCTCGTCGTTATAGACCTGGCTGGCCGGAATCGAGGAGCCCGAGCAGAAGTGACCGGCGACGAAGGGCACGCCCTGCGAGGCGAACTGGTTGGCCACCGCGACCGCCTGCTTCGGGTCGCAGGCATCGTCGCCGACGGACAGTTTCAGCATTTCGCCGTTGACGCCGCCCTTGGCGTTGATGTCGGCGACAGCTTGCTCGGCGCCGGTGCGCAACTGCTCGCCGAAGCTGGCGTACTGGCCGGTCATGGGGCCGGCGACGCCGATGGTGATCTCGGCGTAGGCCGCGCCCGCGAAGACGAGGTTGAGCGCTGCGCCCGCCAGAAGTATTTTCTTCATGAGAATCTTCCCTGTTTATTCTTTGAGGCGGCCCGAAGGCCACGGAGATGCAATGTGCATCCCCTCCTGGCGGGGGATTAAAGACCGGATCGGCCGGCGTTGGAATAGCGCCGGCCTAAAAATTCAAAGATGCTGAATCGCGGAGCAGACCGTTCAGTTCTCGTGGCGCAAAACGCCGTATTGCCGGCTCATTTGCCGAGTGCGCACGAAACTGCGCCCGGCGGCCGCGAAAGCGAACAGCACGATGTAATCGATAACCGCGTAGTAGAACGCGACGCCGAAGGTCGCGGGCGGCAGAAAGAACGTTCCGCCGAACAGGCTGAAATGAATAAAGCGGACCGCGATGGTCAGAAGGAGGACATAGAACGCCATCAGGCCCCAGCCGCTCCAGGTCAGAGCCGTCGACCGCCCGATCATCCAGGCGCCGCCGCCCCCGAGGATTACCGTGACGAACAGGAATTCGCCGATCGCGACTTCCCAGAGCAAGGCCATTTCGGGTGCCATCAGTGTGCTCCTCCCTCGAGATAGGCGCTGCGAACCTCCTCGCGGGCGAGCAGCTCCTTCCCGGTGCCGGTCATGGTGATCGTGCCGTTGACCATCACATAGCCGCGATGGGCGAGGCGCAGGGCATGGAAGGCGTTCTGCTCGACCAGAAATACCGTCAGACCCTCGTTCCGGTTGAGTTCGCGGATAACCTCGAAGATCTGCTTGACGATCAAAGGGGCGAGGCCGAGCGAGGGCTCGTCCAGCAACAGCAGCTTCGGCCGGCTCATCAGCGCCCGTCCGATCGCCAGCATCTGCTGCTCGCCGCCGGACAGGGTGCCGCCACGCTGGCCGCGGCGCTCTTTGAGGCGCGGAAACAGCTCGAAGACCTTGCGTAAATCGTCGTCGAAAAGGGAGTCGTCCTCCAGAATCGCGCCCATCTGGAGATTCTCCATCACCGTCATGCGCCCGAACACCCGGCGCCCCTCGGGCGACTGGGCGATCGACTTGGACATGATGGTATGGGTCGGCAGATGGGTGATGTCCTCGCCGCGGTAGACGATCTGGCCCTCGCGGGCGCGCGGATTGCCGCAGATCGTCATCATCAGCGTCGATTTTCCGGCGCCATTGGCGCCGATCATCGTAACGATCTCGCCTTCGTAGACGTCGACATCGACCCCCTTGAGCGCCTGGATCTTGCCGTAAAAGGTCTGAAGGCCACGGATCGTCAGCAACGGTTCGGCCGTCGGCTGCGTTTCGACAACGGCGCTCATGTGGCGCCTCCCTGAGTGCTTGCGGGCGCGGCGTTGGCGGGCCCTTTCTTGATGTGAAGGTCTTCCTCGATCGCGTCGACCTCCTCGTCATCGACGCCGAGATAGGCCGCGATGACCTTCGGATCGTTGCGGACCTTGTCGGCCGAACCGTCCGAAATCTTCTTGCCGTAGTCGAGGACGATGATGTGATCGGAAATTTCCATGACCACGCCCATGTCGTGCTCGATCAGCAGAACCGACACGTCGTGCTCGTCACGAATATATTTCAACAACGTGTTGAGCTCGGCGGATTCGCGCGGATTAAGGCCGGCGGCCGGCTCATCGAGGCACAGAAGCGACGGATCAGTGCACATCGCGCGGGCGATTTCCAGCCGACGCTGGGCACCGTAAGGAAGATCCGACGCCGGATCGTCCGCCCGATCGAGCAGGTTGGTATGACGCAGCCAATCGACGGCCTTGTCCTTGGCGGCGGCCGCGGCGCGGCGGTAGCCGGGCAGGCCGATCAATCCGCCGATGGTGAAGTTGGAGGCGTCCATCAGCTTGTTGTGCTGGGCGACGAGCAGGTTTTCCAGCACCGTCATGCCGCCAAATAGGCGGATGTTCTGGAACGTCCGCGCGACCCCGGCGACCTCGGTGATCTTGAAATCGGCCATGCGCTCGAGGAGAAAGATCGAGCCGGAGTCTGCGTCGATATACTGCCGGCCGCTATCAGTGAGTTCGCGGACCTTCGCCTCCGGGATGCCGCGGCCGCGGCGCAGGGCGATACGCCCTTCGGTCGGCTTGTAGAAGCCGGTGACGCAGTTGAACACCGTGGTCTTGCCGGCGCCGTTCGGACCGATCAGGGCGGTGATGTCGCCGCGGCCGACGTTAAAGGACAGATCATCGACGGCGGTGAGACCGCCGAAGCGCATCGTCAGATGCTCGACCGTGAGGACCGGGTCGACCGACCAGCGTTCGCTTTCCGTCAACATCAGTGACCCTCGCCCTGGGCGACAAGATCGGCGCCAATCTTCTTCTTTTGTTTGTAGAATACGGAAGGCGAGCGGGATGAAATAAGACCCCGGGGCTTCCAGACCATGATCCCCACCATCGCCAGGCCGAAGATCAGCATCCGGTACTGGGTGGGATCGAAATCGCTGCCGAACACGGCCTGCAGGGCCGTCAGGTTTCGCAGGAGCTCGATGCCGCCGATCATCACCACCGAGGCGATGACCACGCCGAGCTGCGAGCCGAGACCGCCCAGCACGACGATGGCCAGCACGATTGCCGATTCGATGAAGGTGAAACTCTCGGGGGAAATGAAGCCCTGGCGCGCGGCGAAGAACGAGCCGGCGAAGCCGCCGAACATCGCGCCGGTGGCAAAAGCCGTCAGCTTGACGTTGACAGTATTGATGCCGAGCGAGCGACAGGCGATCTCGTCCTCGCGCAACGCTTCCCAGGCGCGGCCGACGGGCAGTTTGCGTAGCCTCAGGGTCACCAAATTGGTGATCAGTGCGAGTGCGAGAATGATATAATACAGGAACACGAAGCGCTGCACCGAGCTGTATTCGAGGCCGAAGAAGTCCGAGAAGGAGCCCTCACCGCGCGAAAATTCGAGACCGAAAAGGGTCGGTTTCGGGATGCCTAGCAGGCCGTTCGGTCCGCCGGTGAACTCGTACCAATTGAGCAGCACGATACGGATAATCTCGCCGAAGGCGAGCGTCACGATCGCCAGATAGTCACCGCGCAGGCGTAGCACCGGAAAGCCGAGCATGACGCCCCACATCGCCGCGAACAGACCGGCCATCGGCAGGCAAACCCAGAAGCCGAGGCCGAAATTCGTCGACAGCAGCGCGAAGGAATAAGCGCCCACCGCATAGAAGGCGACGTAGCCGAGATCGAGCAGGCCAGCGAGACCGACCACGATGTTCAGGCCCCAGCCCAGCATGACATAAGTGAGGATGAGGATGGCCAGGTCGAGGAGATAGCGGTTCTGGCTCGGCAGGAAGGTGTCGAGCAGGAAGGGCAGCGTGAAGGCGACAAACAGCAGGAGGATACCGAAGACCTTGCCGAAAGGGATACCTCCGGCCGCAGGAGAGGAGGCCTGGGTCCGTTTGAAATAGCCGCTGATTGGCCGCTCGGCCTTGAACAGGAAGTAGGACAGCATGAACCGCCCGACGAAGGCGATGGCGATCCAACTGAGCCACAGCATCGGCCGGGCGAGGAGGTCGAGACCGCCCGTCGCGATGTCGCTGCGAAAGGCGAGAAAGATCAGCGTAAGCCCGGCGACGATCGCCGCTGTGATGCCCGCCTCCTTCAGCGAGGCGACAAGGCGACTGTCGCTTTGCGGTGCCTCTACGAAGGGGGGCTCGCCGCGTGCTGCCTCGCGGCGCTCTTCGGATTCGCGCTCGGCGCCTTCCGGGCGATTGGTGAGGGTCGATGCGGTCGGGTCGGCCATCGTCTCAGACCTTCTCGACTTCCGGCCGGCCAAGCAGGCCGGACGGCATGAAGATCAGGACGATCGCGAGAATGGAAAAGGCCGCGACGTCCTTGTACTCGACCGAGAAATAGCCCGACCAGAATGTTTCGATCAGGCCGATGGCCAAACCGCCGAGCATGGCGCCCGGCATCGAGCCGATGCCGCCGAGAACGGCCGCGGTGAAGGCTTTCACGCCGGCGACGAAGCCGATGTAGAAGTCGATGACGCCGTAATAGAGCAGGTACATCATGCCGGCGACGGCGGCGAGGGTGGCGCCCATTACGAAGGTCAGCGAAATCGTCCGGTCGACATTGACGCCGAGCAGCGAAGCCATCTTCTGATCCTGCTCACAAGCCCGCTGTTGCCGTCCGAGCGATGTGCGCGAAATGATCAGCGAGAATACCGCCATCAGGACGATGGTCGTCGCGATGATGATGATCTGCATGTAGGAAATCTGCACCGCGATGGCGCCGGGACCGTCGATGAGCGTGATTCCGCCCTGGATCTGCGGCGGCAGCGGCTTGACGCGCGCGCCCTGCGTGATCTGGACGAAGTTCTGCAGGAAGATTGACATGCCGATGGCGGTGATCAGCGGCGCCAGCCGGAACGAGCCGCGCAACGGCCGATAGGCCACCCGTTCGATGGTCCAACCCCAGAGCGCTGTGAGAAGCATGGCGACGGCCAGCATGATCACCAGCACCAGCGGCAGGAAGGTGATGCCAATCGCGGCGAGCAGGAGGAACGTGGTGAGCGCGATGAAGGAGCCAAGCATGAAGATCTCGCCATGGGCGAAATTGATCATGCCGATGATGCCGTAGACCATCGTATAGCCGATGGCGATCAGGCCGTAGATCGACCCGAGAGTGATCCCGTTGATCAACTGCTGGAGAAAATATTCCATTGTCCGCCCGTGTTCCGGTGCTGGGTTCGCCGTTTCCGGCCGACGCATCGAGCTGTCAGGAACGCCGCGCCGCAAGCCATGATCAATTCCATAGCAACGCCACGTCCGCAAGCCTCGGCGACTCGTGGCGGCAAAGTTGTCCACCTCATGCACAGTCATGATGTCGCGGTTTGATCAGAACGCAGCAGCGGCACGTCCACCGCGATGTTCAGATGGTCGGCGAGCGGGGTGCGGACCGGTTTCCATCGAAATCGTTGGCTGCGGTCGCTTCAGGCTCGACCGCGCCGCGCGATTCCAGCCATCTGGCGATCATCCACCAGCCGACCGCCCAGGCCGCGCCCGCAGTCCAGCCGGCCAGTACGTCGGACGGCCAGTGCACGCCGAGATAGACCCGGCTGACGCCGACGAGAACCGTCAGGAACACTGCCACGCCGATGAGAAACGCGCGCACCCGTCGCTGCGTTTGAACACGGGCGACAAGGATCGCCAGCGTCAGATACGTGATTGCGGACATCATGGCATGACCGCTGGGAAAACTCGCCGTGTAGACGAAGGACCCGTGCGGAACGAGCGAGGGACGGGGTCGGTCGAAGCCGTATTTGAGAAGCTGGCTCATCAGGAAACCGCTGCCGATCGCGGCGAGGACCAGCAGCATCGAGCGGCGGTTGCCCTGCATCCATAAAAAGCCGGCTGTGAAGACGGTGATCAGGACCAACGCTCCCGTGCCGCCGAAGGCGGTCATGTCGCGGCCGAACTCCTCCGCCCAGCGCGGGCCAAGCGGGTCGGAGGCATCGGCCGGATTGCGCAGCGACAGAAGGATCTCTGCGTCGAAGCCCTTGGTGTCACCCTCCACCACTTCGCCGGCGACCGAGACGAAACCCCAGATCGATGCGGCGACGAGGAGCGCTGCGATCAGGGTGGTCAATTCGACCCGGTCACTGATCCATTGCTTGACGGCGTAAAGTCTCATGAAGGCTGCTTTCGTCATGGCATGGTTGATATGGCGGTGGCCGCGTGCAGGCTAACGCTCAGCGTGGCCGCCACCGCGCTCGGATCACCCGTTCATCATTCGGTCGGTCCGGTCAACGTTCTGGACCCGGCTCGACCACCCTTGGGGGGCGCGCGCATAATTGCGCGAAACATTGTCAGGCGCTACCGACAGAGCCAAGGGATTTACGGACCGGAGTTGAGATGGACCTGATCGAACCGCGCGGCGGAGTCTGGCATGTGGCCCATGGCCGCAGCCTTGATCTGTCCGGCGCCGCCCGCATCATGGGCGTGCTCAACGCCACGCCCGACAGCTTCTCCGACGGGGGGCGCTACGCCAGCGTCGAGGCGGCGGTCGCGGAATCGCTGAAGATGGTCGAGGAGGGCGCGGCGATCGTCGATATCGGCGGCGAATCGACCCGGCCCGGCGCGACGCCCATCGACGCCGCCGAGGAGCAGCGCCGGATCATGCCGGTGATCGAGGAACTGGCGCGCCGGTCCGACTGTCTCATCTCGGTCGACACCTATCGCTCGGAAACCGCGCGGATGGCCGTGGCGGCTGGCGCGCACATCGTCAACGACGTGTGGGGCGCCCAGAGGGACGAGGCCATCGCACGGGTCGCGGCGGAGACCGGCGCGGGCCTGTGCCTGATGCATACCGGGCGCGAGCGCGAGACATTGCCCGACGTCATCGCCGATCAGTTCCTGTTTCTGGAAAAGTCGCTGACGATCGCGCGGGAAGCCGGGGTGCCGGACGCGGCCATCGTGCTCGATCCCGGCTTCGGCTTCGCCAAGGATGGGCCGGAGAATTTGATGCTGCTGACGCGGCTGGACGAGATGAAGGCGCTCGGCTTTCCGTTGCTCGTCGGCACATCGCGCAAGCGCTTCGTGCGCGGCGCGGTCGGAAGCGAGGACCCCGAGCCGGACATCGCGACGGCGGCGACGAGCGCGCTTTTGCGCGAGCGCGGCGCCGACATCTTTCGCGTCCACAACGTGCCGGCCAACCGTGACGCGCTGCGGATCACCGACGCCATGCGCCGCGCCATGAAGGGTGAACGCTGGTGACGGCCAAAGCCACTCTCGGTCTCGGCGGCAATATCGGCGATCCGGCAAAGACGATGGCGGCGGCGCTGCGCCTGATCGACGCGCGCGACGATACGCGGATCGTCGCCGTCTCGCGGCTTTATCGCACCCCGCCTTGGGGCAAGACCGATCAGGCCTTTTTCGTCAATGCCTGCGCCGCGATCGAGACGACGCTTGGGGCCCGCGACGTCCTCCATCTGTGTCTTGAAACCGAGCGGGCGTTCAATCGCGAACGGCGCGAGCGCTGGGGGCCGCGCACGCTCGATCTCGACGTGCTCGATTATGACGGGATGCCTTACGAGGACGCGGCGCTGACCCTGCCGCACCCGCGCGTGAGCGAGCGGGCCTTCGTCATCGTGCCGCTCGCCGACATCGCGCCGGATCTGCGCTTTGGGGAGCGGACGGTGGCGGAATGGGCGGACCGGGTGGAGCGCGAGGGGATCGAACCGGCGAGCGAGGACGGCGAGTGGTGGCAGGAGACGGGCGAGGTTTGTTGAGGAAAGACCACCGGCGCGGGGCAAGCGCATCCCGCGCGAGGCATATCTGAAGCGGAATACAGCGGATCTGTTTCAGATTCGCGCGCCCACAACGCCGATCATACGTGCGAGTTCCTTGACTTCCGTTCCTGTTCCACGCATGGTCCATACGTGGAACAGGGGCGGAGTGGCGCAGATGGACGGTGAGAACGATCAGGCACTGGGGCTTATTCCGCCTCGAACGCCAGAGCGGAGACGGCAAGATTTTATTGAAACGTTGGCAGCGTTACGGCTGAAGCCGGTTGATCTTGCGACTAAGCTTGTGAAATTCGGTGATGATCGACCATTCACCGCTATCATCCGCAGTATTGACAGGATGATTTCAGGTGAGACAAAGGTTTCTGCCGAGATGTCGGTGATCGTATCGACCTTATTTCGCCAGCATCTTCGTCTAGAAAAGCGTCATAGAGAGATTTCATGGACGACCACGGAACACGGATCGTATCACGCTAAAATTGACGGGTGGTACGTTTACATTTCGCCGCAAACGCGCGGTAGATGGTTGCTTTCCTGTGCAGCAGGACCGTCTCGACAAGACTATAGTCCTCCCTTCGGCCGATGGCTCGACAGCCTAGATGAAGCGAAGCACAAGGCGTCGGTCGAGGTCGAGGAGGGTATGAACGAACTCGCTGAGATCGAGCATGAAAACCAAGTCCGGCAAACAGTCTCGTAAAAGCACACTGACAACGACGCGAACGAGTTCGAAGGTCGCCAACCTCGGAATCTGAAACAGAATTGGCAATTATGTTTCAAATATTAGCCCATACGAAACAGTCCTTCGGCCACCTCCGCCCTACTTCGTCAGCGCGCTCTGGCGCGTGCCGCCGGTGCGTTTCAAATTCATGCCGATGACCGGCACCAGTTCGGACGCCACCCGCACTGACACGGTGATCGCCATCGCGCCGGCGCCGTCCAGGCGGGCGATCATGGCGCCCTTGAGCTGCTTGCGGTCGAGCCCGACGACGATGCGGTCGCCGTCGACATTGCCGGAAACAATATCGAGTCCCTTGCCCTTGGCGCCGTCCTGGAAGGCGCCGGTGTAGCCCTTGCCGGAGCGGACCACCTCGGCCCGCATCGGCTGCGAGAACACCCCGACGCGGCAGGAGCCGTCCAGCTCCATCCCCAATTTCTTCGGATGCTGGGAGCCGGCGAAGTCGCAGACGAACTTTGTGCCCTTGTACTTGCCGGCAACGATCTCGCCGGGGCCCGACCACTGGCCGACGACCTGGCGGAAGAACGCCTCGTCCGGTTCGGCAAGGGCAGGCGTCGCCAGTGCCGAACCGGCGGCGATGGCGAGGGCGAGACCGGCGGTCAGCATGCGGGACATGGGGCGAACCTTCCTGGCGGACGGGGTGGCTGGAACAGGCTGCCTTTATCGCCCGGAAGGGTTAATCAAGCCTTGCCGCGGTCTTCACGATTTGTCGCGTGACGTCTCATCCGAGGCTGATCGGGACGGCCGAATCGCACCGATCACGGTGAGATCGCCGAGGACGTCGCCGATCGATGGGCGGCGGACCCGCAGGAAGGGCAGGGGGCGGCAGAGATCCATCGCCGCGAGGCCGACCCGAGCGGTCAAGAGGCCGTTGACGACGCCTTCACCCAGCCGCGCCGACAGTTTTGCCGCGACCCCGTGGCCGAGCAATTGCTGCATGACGCCGTCGCCGATCGCGATCGTTCCGGTGACGGCCAGATGCGCCACGACGTCGCGGGTCAGCCGCACCAGGCCGAGCGTGCCCGGCCGGGCGCCGTAGAGCTCCGACATGCGGCGGATGAGCTTGACGGTCTCGAACAGCACATAGGCGACGTCGACCAGCGCCTTCGGGCTGACGGCGGTGACCACCGACACCCGCTTGGCCGAGACCAGAACGAGGGCGCGGGCTTCGGCGTCGAGCGGTGCGAGAAGCTCGCGTTCGGCCAGCGCGATGAGATCGGCGCCGTCGATCACCTCGTCGTCGAGTTCGGCCATCCGCGCCCGGCCGTGGGCGGTCTTCGGCCGTTCGGAGAGAAGTGTGGTCAACGTTCGCACGACGGTTTTCGCGTCCGCGGAGGAATTGGCCTCGTAGGCGGCGAGTGCGGCCTGGCGCTCCCGGTCGACGGCGGCCAGCCGCATCAGGCCGATGATTTCCCGCAGGGCCACGCCCAGCGCGCCGACGACGAGCAGGACGGCAACAACGAGCGCCGCCCATCCCAGCCACTCCGATCGGGCGAACAGATCCCGGATCAGGGCGTCGACGGCGAGGCCGACACCGAGCGAGACGAGAATGCCGAGGGCGCCGAGGAACAATTTGCCGAAGGAAAAGCCGTGGCGCCGCCGCGCCATCTGCTCGATCTCGAGCTCCACGATCGCCTCACGCTCGATGGCGTCGTCCGGCTCGATGGTGATCCGCGCCAGATCCTCGATGGAACGCGGCGCCCGGCCCGGCGCCGGGGGCTTCTGCTCCCGGTCGGAGCGGGGGATGCCCGCCTCTTCCAGCCGATAGGCGCCGGGACGCCGGCCGGGGCGTTGGCTCTCGTCGTTGCTCATGCCAGGCGATCTCCCAACAGGAATTCGAGGGCCCGGTCGAGCCGGATATGCGGCAGCGAGAGCGTCATCCCGGCCGCGTCGCGTTCGAGCTTCGGCGGCTTGAAGCGCACGAAGCGGATCGGGTCCGCCGTGCCGCCGTCGCTTTCGACGAACAGCCGCGCAGGATCGGCGGGCAGGTCGCCTGGAAAGATCGCCGTTTCGGTCTTGCCGTCGAAGGTTTCGTCGCCGATCGTCTCGCCGGCCGCGGGGGTGCCCACGATGACGGGCAGCGTGTCGCCGCGGTCATCGACGCTCGCCTCGCGGGTCGCCCGGATCGCGGCAAGGGCGAGAACGTCGGTTCGGGCGCCGGAAAATTTCGCGCGAGCGATGGCGTCGTCGAGCATTCGGCGAACGATGGATTCCAGCCTGCGATGGCTGTCGCGGTGGAGATGGTCGGCCTTGGTCGCGGCGACGAGGATGCGATCGATCCGCCTTGTCAGGAACGAGCCGAGCCAGCTCGAGCGGCCCGGACGGAAGCAGGCGAGGATATCCGCAAGCGCGGTTTCGAGATCGCGGACGGCCTCGGGGCCGGCGTTGATCGCCTGCATCACGTCGACCAGCAGGATCTGGCGGTCGAGCCGGGCGAAATGCTCGCGGAAGAAGGGCTTCACCACGACGGTCTTGTAGGCCTCGTAGCGCCGCGCCAGCAGCGCCGCGAGCGAGCCCTTCGGATAGGTGTGGCCGGGCTCGACCGGCAGCGGGGCGAAGGTGAGGGCGGGGGAGCCTTCGAGATCGCCCGGCATCAGGAATCGCCCCGGCGGCAAAGTCGACAGCGCCGTCCTGTCGGCGCGGCAGGCTGTCAGATATTTGGCGAAGGCGGCGTGCAAGGCCTGGGCTGTCGGCTCGTCGGCCGGGGCTGCGAGATCCACCGTTTCGAGCAGCGCGAGATAGTCGCTGGCGAGATGGCGGCGCGAGGGTAGCCGGGCGCGCGCGATCGCCTCACTCGAGAAAGTCGCGAAATCCTTGTCGAGCAGCGGCAGGTCGAGCAGCCATTCGCCCGGATAGTCGACGATATCGATCGATAGCCGGCCGCCGGAGAACATCCGTCCCCAACCCGACGCCGATTCATATTCTATGGTCAGGCGAAGCTCGGAGATCGCCCGGGTCGATTGCGGCCAGGCCCGCTCCTCGAGGATCGTGCGGATATGGTCCTCATACTGGAAGCGTGGCACCGCGTCGTCCGGCTGCTCCTCCAGATAGCTGCGCAGGATGCGTCCTCCGGCCTGGGCTCCGAACAGCGGCAGCCGGCCGCCATGCAGAAGGTTATGCACCAGCGCGGTGATGAAGACGGTCTTGCCGGCCCGCGACAGACCGGTGACGCCGAGACGCACGGTCGGATGGAAAAGGCCGGTCGTGCGATCGGCGAAAGTGTCGAGGACGAGACGGGCCTCGTCGGCAAGAGAGGTCATAGGCTGGGCGAAAATCCTCTGGAGGCGGGCTGTCGGCGATATAGGCAGTGACGATGGGCGTCGAAAGTGCGCCTCCTTCGTCTAACCCAGATCATGCGAATCGACGAACTCGCGCAGCCGGCCGGTGCCCAGTTCGATCGCGCTCAGCGGCCCGGAAAACTCCACGACAGCGAGGCCGCAGGTGGGGAAGCCCATCCGAATGGCTTCGATGGCGGCGGGATCGCCATCCGCGATAAGCGACAGGGTGAATTCCTCGATCACCGGATTGTGCCCGACGAGGAGGACCGCATCGCAATCGCCGTGGCGCCGCGCCGCGTCGTAATAGGCCTCGATGCCCAAGGCATAGAGGGCGTCCGAGGCTTCCTCGCGGCCTTCAGACGGAAGTTTGGGGCGAATCCGGTCATAGGTCTCGCTCGCCCGCTTCGCCGTCGAACACACCACCACGTCGAAGCGGTAGCCTTTCCTTGCGATGAACTCCGCGAGCCGGTCGGCTTCCTTGCGCCCTCGCGCATCCAGCGGACGGTGGTGGTCGCGCTGGCCGGGAAGGGCCCACGACGAATGCGCGTGGCGCAGGATGTAGAGGTGGTGGCTGGGCGATAAGGCGGACATGGCGATGGACTATGCCGAAACGACGGCGGCGGGCAATCCGGTGACGGTCAAGCGCATGCGCCGCTTGCCCGGAAGGCGGCATCGCGGCGTCCACCCCGAAATGGGCGAATGCTCAGCTGGCACATTTTTCGCCTGTCATAGCTGCGTCACCTCTCAGGTTGATAAGTCCCGTCGAAAAGCGAAGGAAATCGGGGTGTTAGAAACCCGTTCACTTTCAAGTTGTAGTCTATGAACAACTTGTTCGCTGCGGAAAGCGTCGTTATAAGCCCGATTGCGTGAACGGAGGTGCGTGATGAGCGAGACACTCAATATCGAGGCGACCTTGTCCGAGGACGGGCAGTTCATGAATGATGGCCAGAGGGATTATTTCCGCAAGAAGCTGCTGGCTTGGAAGGCGGAAATCCTGCGCGAGTCGCGAGAGACGCTTGCGGCGCTGGCCAATGACAACAGCAATCTCGCCGATGCAGCCGATCGCGCCTCGTCGGAAACGGACCGCGCCATCGAGTTGCGCGCGCGTGATCGCCATCGCAAGTTGATCGCCAAGATCGACGACGCGCTGGAGCGGATCGACGAGGGCACCTACGGCTATTGTGAAGAGACGGGGGAACCGATCAGCCTGAAGCGGCTGGACGCCCGCCCGATCGCGACGATGTCCCTGGAAGCGCAGGAGCGGCACGAGCGCCGCGAGAAGGTCTATCGGGACGAATAGGCCCCGGACGGGTTCTTTTAGACACCGAGATTTCGGCTGGCGCCTATAGGCTCAGCCAGCGAAAATTTGGCCTGGTCCCGAGTGGCGGGGCGTGAATCGAAGAGCAACCGAACACCCTCCATCGCTGGTTTTCCGTACCTGCCATTTCGGCGGATGAGCTGCTAACGGCCACCGCTCTCCACTAAGATCCTCGAAAACCTCCTGCCAGATGTGTCGGTGTCAGAACAGCGTCCGGCTCGGTATCGCGCGGCGGCACGCCTCGCCTTCAGGGTTTCAGCGTCCAGCCCACCTATGGCCGGGCGCTCGCCGCGCCTGGCTTCGTCGCGGACCTCGCCCGATGCGTCGCATCGCGCGTCGTCCCGCTCCTCGCCACGCATCGGCGATCGTCCCGGTCGAATGGGTTCCTATCACCGCAGGTTGGTATCAGTTGGCTTTACGATCGCTGTCGTCGCCGAAATTGAAGTCGCCCAGCAACCGTTCCATTTCCTCTTCGAGTGTCAAAGGCACAGGTGCCGCGGCGGTGCGGGGCGGCGTGTCCCGCTGCTGAGGGGCCGAGCGAGGAGGCGTGCTGTTCCCTGCGGATGAGGCAGGCGGCGCCGGTGCGACAACGCGCGGTTCCTCGGTCGCCGTCGCGGGAGCCGGCTCTGATCTGGAGGCCTCGACTGGGGGCGCTCCGCGCGGCGCATTCGCACTTCGATCGACGTCGTCGGTCTTGTCGGCGAAGAAGGCGTCGTTGCCAAAATCCGCATCCATCTCGGCCGAAAGGAAGTCCTCGAGACTCGGCTCGGCATCCGGAGCGGACGGACGATTCGGCGCGGCCTCAGTCTGGCTTGAGGACGTGGACCCCCCCCGGCGGCAGGCGGACCCGATCGCTGCCGATCCCGCTGGTCGAGACCGGTAAGGGATGTGTTCGCGTTATCTTGAGGTGTCGTCGCCTCGGCTGCCTTAGGTGCTGGCTGCGGCATTTCCGGCGGCGCCTTGCGATTTTGTATCGCCGTGGCGAAGCTCCTGACCGACAGCGGCTGCCGCGGCGGGTCCCGGCGATCGACGGCATCGACGGCAATGGCCGGTGCGGTCGCATCCTGCACGCGTTCGAGGGTTGGGGACTGGGCGCGATTCATTTGTGCGCGCAGATCGGCGCGGGGCTGCTCGGCCTTGGAGGCCATCGGCTCGCGTTGCACATCCGGCACTGCCAGCGACGGCTCGCGTCGGCCGGAGGCAGGCGAGGCGGGAAGCGCAGCGTCCGATTTGGAGGCGGGAGACTCCGGCGAGACGTTCCCGGCTTCCGTCGTCGACCGGCTCTGCCGCAGGTTGAGCGTCGGCGTCGCGATCGAACGTGGAGGAAGGCTCCGCGTGGATGCTGGCGAGCGATCGGTATCTATTTCCGGGATGGGCGCCGCACTGTATGCGGGCGCCTTGGCCTGTTCGGTGCCGGCCGCCGTTGGAGCTGGCGGGACAGTCGGGGCCGGGGGCACCGGCAAGGGCGCCGTCATCGGCGTGGGACGGGACTTGTTCTCGGATGGGGTCCGCGAGGCGACCGTTTCCTGGGGGCGTGGTTCAGGGCGTGGAGCCAGCGGTTTCGCTTCCGGGGCAGGAATCGGAACGGGAATCGGAGCGACACCTCGACTGGATGCGGGTTCCGGCAACATTTCGTCTTCGAATTCGGGGAAATCGCCGCGTGGTTCGTCCCGACGGGCGCCAGTCGTGGCTCGAACGCGCAGAATGCTGCCCTCGATGAGTACGTCGTTCTGCCCCCCGACGAGCACGAGATGCTCGACCTCGTCGCGCCGTACCAAGACGAGGCGCCGTTTCTCGTCGATTCGGGCGACATCCATGACCGCCAGTCGCGGAGCGCTTCCCTTGAAGCCGGTGCCGATTCGGCTGCCGAAGGCTTTTTTGGCGAGCACGATCATCAGTATTGCCAACAGGCACACGGCGGTCGCCACGATCGCCACCCAGACGATTGACGCGAGACTTTCGCCTACTAGGTCGACGATCCATTGGGGCATGGGCGCGATTTCCTCCTGCGGCGCCGGAGACCAGCGAAGTTTCCTTCCGTCGCCCAACCCGGTTGACCGATCTTTCGGTCCGGGGCAAGTGCAACGTCAGCTTGGCTGTTCATAATGCGTGGACAACGGTGCGCGAAGTCAGCATGGGCATTTTTCGTGGTCTTGGTTGAATAAAGCTTGGACGCGACCACTCGCCTCGGATTCGCTTTTGATTCATAGTTGCGGCAAGCAGGGGCGAATCGACATGGATGGAGCGGCGATGGGCGCGGCCGAGAAGCCTTTGATCGACCGGGCTGCGGCCGCATCGGGTGTGCGGCGCCTGCTCGTTCTGGGTGGCTTGTTGACCGTCCTGGCGGCATCGCTGGCGCTGTTCGGTCACGCCTATGGCGCAATCGCGCTGCTGGTGATCTTCGGTGGCCTCGCCGTGGCTGGAATCGCCGCGATCTTCGCCACCGCACTCGGCTTCGTGCAATTTACCGGCCGAATCGCCGAAGGCGCGATCGCCAAGGATTTTCTCGATACCGCGCGCAACGGGACGCTGATCGTCGATCGCAAAGGGCGAATCATCTACGCCAACAGTGCCTATGGCGAGACGACCGGCGCGACGACGGCCGCCGGCGTGAAAACGCTGGAACGGCTGTTGGCGCGTGAACCGGAGGCCTCCGAGGCGATCTATTTCCTCGCCAATCTGGCGCGTGAAAATCGTTCCGGCCAGCGCGAGTTTCGTCTACCGCGCAGCCTCTCGGCGACGGCGGCCGGCAATGGCACGCCGCATTGGTATCGTGCCTCGGTGCGCCCGCTGGCGACCTCGCGCGGAACGCTGCAAGCCTGGCAGATTCTCGACATCACCGCCGACCGCCAGTCGCAGGAGAGTTCCTTCCAGGATCTCCAGCACGCGATCGACTATCTCGACAGGGCGCCCGCGGGTTTCGTGGCGACGGACGCCGATCTGAAGATCGCCTATCTCAACGCCACGCTGGCCGGATGGCTGGGCGTCGATCTGGTCGAGTTCAAGCCCGGCGAGCTTTCCCTTCTCGATTTCGTGCCGGAAGCGTCACGCGCGTTGCTGGCGCCCAATGCCAGCAACGATGACGCGGACGGAACCAGCATCGTCGATCTCGATCTCATCACCCGCGACGGGCAAAGCCTTCCGGTGCGACTTCTGCGCAAGCCGGTGACTGACGACGCCGCGGCGCCGGGCATCGTGCGCACGCTCGTTCTCAGCCGCAGCGCGAAGAGCGAAGCGGCGGATACGGCGGAACTGGCCGAGGCGCGTTTCACCCGCTTCTTCAATTCGTCCCCCATGGCGATCGCGGCGCTGGACGAGGACGGGCGCGCGATCCGTTCCAACGCGGCCTTCCGGCAGGTCTTCGGTCTGGATGCATCCGGCGGCACCGCCGAGTTCGTCGGCAGCATCCGCGAAAGCGATCGCGATGGTCTGCGACAGGCGCTCGCCGCCGCGGTTCGCGGGCAAGCTGGAATCGCGCCTATCGATGCCGAAATTCTGGGCGAGAGGCCGCGCTCTGTCCGGCTTTATATCAGCGCGATTCCGAAGGCTGGCCCGGACACTCACGAAGCGGCGATTCTCTACGGTGTCGAGATCACCGAGCAAAGGGCGCTGGAGGAGCAATTCGCCAAAAGCCAGAAGATGCAGGCGATCGGCAATCTGGCCGGCGGTATCGCCCACGACTTCAACAACGTGCTGACGATCATAACCGCGTCTGTGGACTTTCTCCTGCTCAATCATCGCACCGGAGATCCCTCGTTCCAGGATCTTTTGCTGATCAAGCAGAGCGCCAACCGCGCCGCCTCGCTGGTGCGCCAGCTGCTGGCCTATTCGCGCCGGCAGACGATGCGACCGAAGATGCTCAACCTCACCGACGTCGTCGCCGACATGCACCTGCTCCTGAAGCGCGTCAGCGGCGATCACGCCAAGCTGGAGCGCCATCATGCCCGCGACCTGTGGCCGGTGATGGCCGATATCGGCCAATTCGAGCAGGTGATCACCAATCTGGTTCAAAATGCCCGCGACGCGATGCCCGACGGCGGAACGATCACCATCTCCACTCGCAATGTCGAGGCCGCCGAAGCCCGCGGCTTCGCATATGCGGAGCTGACCGAAGGCGAGTATGTCTTGGTCGAGGTCGCGGACACGGGAACCGGGATTCCGCCGGACCTCGCCGAACGCATTTTCGAGCCGTTCTTCACAACCAAGGAGATCGGCAAGGGCACCGGCCTCGGCCTGTCGATGGTCTACGGCATCGTCAAACAGTCGAGCGGCTTCATCTTCGTCGACTCCAAGGCCGGCGAGGGCACGGTCTTTCGAATCTTCCTGCCACGGCACATCCCAGATCAGGTCGCGGCGGCGAAAATCGAGGCGGGTGCCATCGCCCCCTCGAACGCCAAGCTCGACCTGTCGGGAACGGCGTCGATCCTGCTCGTCGAGGACGAGGATCACGTGCGGGCCGGCAATGTTCGCGCTCTCAAGATGCGCGGCTACGACGTCCACGAAGCCGCGTCCGGCATCGAGGCGCTGGAAGTGATGGAAGAACTGGACGGTCAGATCGAGCTCGTGGTCTCCGACGTGGTCATGCCGGAAATGGACGGGCCATCGCTGCTCCGCGAGATGCGCAAGAAGCGACCGGATCTGAAGTTTATCTTCGTGTCGGGCTACGCCGAGGACGCGTTCGCCAAGAACTTGCCGGAGGGCGAAAAGTTCGGCTTCCTCGCCAAGCCGTTCTCGCTGCGCGAACTGGCCGTTGCGGTCAAAACCATGATCGACGAATAGGCCTGAACAGCCACCTCTGCCCGCCTTACGCGGCTTTGGCCAACGCGACGGCGATGCGTCCGGCCAGCCGCGCGTTGGCCTCGACCAACGCGATATTGGCGGCCAGCGAACGCCCCTCGCTCAAATGATACATGCGATCGAGCAGAAAGGGCGTGACGGCCTTGCCGCTGATCCCTTGGACTTTCGCGTAGCTGAGGGCCTGTTCGATCCAGCCCTCGACCACTGCGCGCGGCAACGCCTGATCCTCCGGCACCGGATTGGCGACCAGCATGCCCCCGCCGATCGAAAGCGCGGCCCGAGCCGTCTGAAAGGCGGCGATTTCGTCCGCCCTATCGAGCCGAAGCGGGACGGACAGGCCGGATTCGCGCGACCAGAAGGCAGGTAACTCATCGGTGCCGTAGCCGATGACCGGAACGCCTTTTGTCTCCAAGACTTCCAGGGTTTTATTGAGATCGAGAATTGCCTTCGCCCCGGCGCAAACCACGATAACCGGCGTTCTCGCAAGCTCCTCCAAATCGGCGGAAATGTCGAAGCTCGTATCGGCGCCGCGATGAACGCCGCCGATACCACCGGTGGCGAAGACGCCGATCCCGGCGAGATTGGCGGCGATCATCGTCGCGGCGACCGTCGTCGCGCCGGTCCGTCCCGTGGCGACGGCATAGGCAAGGTCGGCCCGCGACAGCTTCATCGCATCCCGTCTCGTCGCGAGCGCATCCAGTTCCTGGTCGTCGAGTCCGACAACCAGGTGCCCATCCAGAACCGCGATGGTCGCCGGGACGGCGCCCTGCTTGCGTATGATCGCCTCGACATTGCGGGCCATGTCGCGGTTCTGTGGATAGGGCATGCCGTGGGTGATGATGGTCGATTCCAGCGCCACCACCGGCCGTCGGCTGCGAATCGCATCAGTGACCTCGGCACAGGACCTGAATGGGAGCGTCACGGACATCACAGCGACCTTTCCGGGTAATGGGGATCAGGCAAGGCCGCGGCGCCCTCTTGGATCAGTCGAGGGAAATCGCGCGGCGGAAACGGATCGACAGTAATCCGGATCGATGACGCCACCAGACCGGCGCGGACGCAATCGATCCATTCACGCCCCTCGCAAAGGCCGACGAGGGCCGCGGCCGCCAGCGTGTCCCCGGCGCCGGTGACGTCCCTTGGATTCACGACGGGGGGCTGCTGGAAGGCGATCGTTTCGCCGTCGATCATCACGACCTCCCCCGGTCCATCGGTAATGACAGCGCGCCGCACACCCAGCTCTATGAGCAGTTCGGCGAGCAGGCGCGAGCTCGTCCCGGCGCTTGCCTCGACGAGACTCGTCGCCTCGGCATGGGAGAGAAACAGTGCCGAAAGGGAGCGAATTGCCCCGTGCAGGCGGCGAACCTTGGCGGGCGAGACGCCGATTGCCGCGATGGGACGGCGGCCCGCCGTATTCGCCAGCGCGTCGATCGATCCACTCGGCAGGTTGGCATCGACCAGCAACGCGTCGGCTGCGTCGATCGCTGCCCTGACATGCCGCCGCGTGAACACGCGCGGAACGAGAAGATCATAGAGGCCCATGTCCGCGACGCCGGCAACGAGCTCGCTCCGGTCGTCCAGAACAGCCGTATAGGTCGGTGTCGCCCGGTCGATCCAGGTGATGGAGACATCGGTGAACTTGCGAGCGGCGATTGCCGCGGCGATTCGGTAGCCGTCGGAATCGCCGCCCCTGGCGCTTTGCAGCACCACCGCGCAACCGAGCGCGTCCAGCGTCAAGGCGGCGTTGAACGCGGCACCGCCCGGCATGTCGAAGAAGCGGCCGGGATTCGACGCGGCGGGACGATACGGCGCATCGGCCTTGGCGCGCCGGTCGATATGGGCCGCACCGACAACGAAGACGGAGAGGGAATAAGACGAAATTCCGGACTTCTTCATAAAACTTTAACAGACAGTGAGAGCGGACCGCGCTTCGCGTTGAGGCGATAAACCGGAACAAAACAGGAATATTGGCTTGCCCAACGAGAACAAAGTGTGTACGTATTCGGTTCAGGCCGCATCATTGCACCCCCGTCCAACGCGTGGAATAAGGTCCCGTCTCCATGGCACAGAACACACTCCGTCTCGTCGAGGAAAATTCGTTGGACAAGAACAAGGCTCTCGATGCCGCGCTTTCGCAGATCGAGCGGGCGTTCGGCAAGGGCTCGATCATGCGGCTCGGCGCGAACGAGAAGATCGTCGAGATCGAAACCGTGTCGACGGGTTCGCTCGGACTCGACATCGCGCTCGGTGTCGGCGGGCTGCCGAAAGGCCGGGTCATCGAGATCTACGGGCCGGAAAGTTCGGGCAAGACGACGCTCGCCCTGCATACGATCGCCGAGGCCCAGAAGAAGGGCGGGATCTGCGCCTTTGTCGATGCCGAACACGCGCTGGACCCGGTCTATGCCAGGAAGCTCGGCGTGGATTTGGAGAATCTGCTGATCTCGCAGCCCGATACCGGCGAGCAGGCCTTGGAGATAACCGACACCCTGGTTCGCTCGGGCGCGATCGACGTGCTGGTCATCGATTCGGTCGCGGCGTTGACGCCGCGGGCGGAAATCGAGGGCGAGATGGGCGATTCGCTGCCGGGCATGCAGGCGCGACTGATGAGCCAGGCGCTGCGTAAGCTGACCGGTTCGATCTCCCGCTCTAAATGCATGGTCGTTTTCATCAACCAAATCCGCATGAAGATCGGCGTAATGTTCGGTTCGCCGGAGACGACCACGGGCGGCAACGCCTTGAAGTTCTATGCCTCGGTTCGTCTGGACATTCGCCGTATCGGCGCGATCAAGGACCGCGACGAGGTCGTCGGCAACCAGACCAAGGTCAAGGTGGTCAAGAACAAGCTGGCGCCGCCGTTCAAGCAGGTTGAATTCGACATCATGTATGGCGAGGGCGTGTCGAAGACCGGAGAACTCATCGATCTCGGCGTCAAATCGGGGATCGTCGAAAAATCCGGCGCCTGGTTCTCCTACAACAGTCAGAGACTTGGGCAAGGGCGCGAGAATTCGAAGAATTTCCTGCGCGACAATCCCAGTGTCGCCAATGAGATCGAGGCCCTGATCCGCCAGAACGCCGGCCTGATTGCCGAGCAACTGCTCGTCGATCCCGGCGGCGAGGACAGTGCCGACGAGGGCTGAACCGCCGGGCTCCGGTCGCGGCCGTCGCTGAGATGCGCGGCGGCGAACCGGAGCTTGATGGACAGTGCTTCCGGGCCTCTGTACAAAGCGCCTTCGATAGGGATCGGAGGCGCTTCTTTGCGTGGTCCGGCCGTGTTTTTCCGTCAGTTTTCCGAAGGTCGCATTCATGAGTGGCGTCAACGAAATCCGGTCCGCGTTTCTCGATTATTTCGCGAAGAACGACCACGAGCCGGTCGCGTCCTCGCCGCTGGTGCCGCGCAACGATCCGACGCTGATGTTCACCAACGCCGGGATGGTGCAATTCAAGAACGTCTTCACCGGCGTCGAGAAGCGTCCTTACTCCCGGGCCGTCACCTCGCAGAAATGCGTGCGCGCCGGCGGCAAGCACAACGACCTCGACAATGTCGGCTATACCGCCCGCCATCACACCTTCTTCGAGATGCTGGGGAACTTCTCTTTTGGCGATTATTTCAAGGATCGGGCGATCGAGCTCGCCTGGAACCTGATCACCAAAGAGTTCGATCTGCCGGCGGATCGGCTGCTGGTGACCGTCTTTTCCGAGGATGAGGAGGCGGCCACCCTCTGGCACAAGATTGCCGGGCTGCCCGACGACCGCATCATCCGCATCGCCACGTCGGATAATTTCTGGTCGATGGGCGAGACCGGCCCGTGCGGCCCGTGTTCGGAGATCTTTTTCGACCACGGCGAGCGCATTCCCGGCGGGCCTCCGGGCAGTCCGGACGAAGATGGCGACCGGTTCATCGAGATCTGGAACCTGGTCTTCATGCAGTTCGAGCAGCTCTCGGCCGACGAGCGCATGGAGCTGCCGCGTCCATCGATCGACACGGGCATGGGGTTGGAGCGGATCGCGGCCGTTCTCCAAGGCGTCCACGACAATTACGACATCGATCTGTTCAAGGCGCTGATCGAGTCGGTCGAGGCGGCGGTCGGTTCGCGGGCCGAGGGCGACAAGATTGCCAGCCACCGGGTTATCGCCGACCATCTGCGGGCGACGGCGTTTCTCATCGCGGACGGGGTGCTGCCGTCCAACGAGGGCCGCGGCTACGTGTTGCGGCGGATCATGCGGCGCGCCATGCGCCATGCCAAGTTGCTCGGCGCGCGTGAGCCGGTGCTGTTCAAGGTCCTGCCGACGCTGGTCGCCGAGATGGGCCGCGCCTTCCCCGAACTCGTACGTGCCGAGGCGCTGATTTCGGAAACGCTGAAGCTTGAAGAGAAGCGATTCCTGCAGACCCTTGATCGCGGTCTGACGCTGCTGACGGATGCGACCGAAGGCATGGGCGCCGGCCAGAAGCTCTCCGGCGAGACGGCGTTCAAGCTTTACGACACTTATGGTTTTCCGCTCGATCTGACGCAGGACGCACTGCGCCAGCGCGGCATCGCGGTCGATCTCGACGCGTTCAATACGGCGATGGCGCGTCAGAAGGCCGAGGCACGGGCCAGCTGGTCCGGCTCCGGAGACGCGGCGTCTGAAAATATCTGGTACCCGATCCGCGAGCGCGCCGGTGCGACGGAGTTCCTCGGCTACGATACCGAGCGGGCGGAGGGCGTGGTCATGGCGCTGGTCAAGGACGGGCAGGAGCTTGACCGCGCCGAGACGGGCGAGGAAATCTTCATCGTTCTCAACCAGACGCCATTTTACGGCGAATCGGGCGGCCAGCTCGGCGATGCCGGCACGATGCGCGGCGACAACGTCGAGATCGAAATCAGTGATACGCAGAAGGTGGCGGACGGTTTGTTCATCCATCGCGGCACAGTCAGGACGGGCGCGGTTCGCGGCGGCATGCCGCTCGACCTCACAGTCGATCATTCGCGGCGGTCGCGTATCCGGCTCAATCATTCGGCGACCCATCTCCTCCATGAGGCACTGCGTCAGGTGCTGGGTACCCATGTGGGCCAGAAGGGCTCGATGGTCGCGCCGGGGCGTTTGCGTTTCGACTTCTCCCATCCCAAACCATTGGACGCGCGCGAAATCGCCGAAGTCGAGCGGCTGGCCAACCGGATCGTGCTGCAGAACGCTTCGGTGGAAACCCGGTTGATGGCTGTGGATGACGCGATGGCGGCCGGAGCCATGGCGCTGTTCGGCGAGAAATATGGCGACGAGGTCCGGGTGGTCTCGATGGGGACGGCCGAGGAGGGCGAAAAGGCTGGCCGGCCGTTCTCGATCGAGCTCTGCGGCGGCACGCATGTTGCCGCGACCGGCGACATCGGGTTGGTCCATATCGTCGGCGAGAGTGCTGTCGGTGCCGGCGTGCGGCGCATCGAGGCGCTCACGGGCGAGGCGGCGCGGGCCTACTTCGTCGAACAGGACGAGCGCGTGCGACGCATGGCGTCGGCGCTGAAGGTCGCGCCCGCCGAGGCGGCGGAGCGGTTGGAGGCGGTCGTCGAGGAGCGGCGTCGGCTGGAGCGCGAACTCGCCGAGGCGAAGAAGCGTCTGGCGCTCGCCGGTGACGGTGCCGGACAGGGTTCGTCCGCCGCGCCGAAGGATGTCGGTGGCGTCAGCTTCATGGGACGGGTGCTCGAGGGCGTTGCCGGCAAGGACCTCAAGGGCCTCGTCGACGAAGCCAAGGCCGGGCTCGGCTCGGGCGTCGTCGTGTTCGTCAGCGTCGCTGACGGCAAGGCCAGTGTCGTCGTCGGCGTCACGCCGGACCTGACCGAGCGGTTCGACGCGGTGTCGCTGGTGCGGCAGGCCAGCGCGGCAATCGGTGGCAAGGGTGGCGGCGGTCGGCCGGACATGGCGCAGGCCGGCGGGCCCGACGGGGATAAAGCGAGCGACGCGGTGTCGGCGGTCGAGGCGGCACTGGCGGCCTGACCGCCGTGGTCGGTTGGACGGGGGACTTTTTGAAGGCTCGTAGCAGGCGACCTTCTGCGCGGTGCCTGATTCATGGGTATCGCGTTGCGTCGGCATTGGCCTAGCGCTGGGGCCCACGGGCGGACGACATGAAAAAGGGGAGCGGTCCGGCCGCTCCCCTTTTGTTATTTGCGCGTGACGCTGGCGATCAGGCCATCGCCTTCTGCAGGTTCTCGTCGATCTTGTCGAGGAAGCCGGTGGTCGACAGCCAGGGCTGGTCAGGGCCGATCAGCAGCGCCAGATCCTTGGTCATGAAGCCGCTTTCGACGGTGGAGATGCAGACCTTTTCGAGCGTGTCGGCGAAGCGCTTCAGCTCGGCGTTGTCGTCGAGCTTGGCCCGGTGGGCGAGGCCGCGCGTCCAGGCGAAGATCGAGGCGATCGAGTTCGTCGAGGTCTCCTGGCCCTTTTGATGCTGGCGATAGTGCCGCGTCACCGTACCGTGCGCGGCTTCGGCCTCGACCGTCATGCCGTCCGGCGTCATCAGCACGGAGGTCATCAGGCCGAGCGAGCCGAAGCCCTGCGCGACCGTGTCCGACTGCACGTCGCCGTCGTAGTTCTTGCAGGCCCAGACGTAGCCGCCGGACCACTTCATCGACGAGGCCACCATGTCGTCGATCAAGCGATGCTCGTAGACGATACCCTTGGCGTCGAACGCCGTCTTGAACTCCGCATCGAAGATCTCCTGGAAGATATCCTTGAAGCGGCCGTCATACTGCTTGAGGATCGTATCCTTGGTGGAGAGGTAGACAGGGTAGCCGCGCTGCAGGCCGTAATTCAACGACGCGCGGGCGAAATCGCGGATCGAATCGTCGAGATTGTACATCGCCAGGGCAATGCCGGAACTCGGCGCGTCGAAGACCTCGTGCTCGATCGTCTCGCCGTCCTCGCCGACGAATTTGATCGTCAGCTTGCCCTTGCCCGGAAACCTGAAGTCCGTCGCGCGGTACTGGTCGCCATAGGCATGGCGGCCGATGATGATCGGCTTGGTCCAGCCGGGTACGAGGCGCGGCACATTCTTGGCGATGATCGGCTCGCGGAAGATGACGCCGCCGAGGATGTTGCGAATGGTGCCGTTCGGTGAGCGCCACATCTTCTTCAGATTGAATTCGCTCACCCGGCCCTGATCCGGGGTGATCGTGGCGCATTTCACGCCGACGCCATATTGCTTGATCGCATTGGCCGCGTCGATCGTCACCTGGTCGTCCGTCGCGTCGCGATGCTCGACGCCGAGATCGTAATATTTCAGGTCGATGTCCAGATAGGGGTGGATCAGCTTTTCCTTGATGAAATGCCAGATGATCCGGGTCATCTCGTCGCCGTCGAGTTCCACGACCGGATTGTCGACCTTGATCTTTGCCATCGGCGCCTTCCTTGAAAACAAATCGGCGGCCTGAGGGGCCGCGCAGGTGACGAAAGGAAGCGGGGCCGCTTCCCGAAGCTCAGCGCGCCCTATAGCACCGGCACCCGCCGGCGCAAAGCAGCGTGGCCGTTTTGCTGGCACTACCGGGCGGGTGGATATTGAATTACCAGGAGTCGCATATGCCGAAGTCGGTTCTCGTCGAGGCGCCCTGCGGGCCGGTGCGCGGCATCGAGGAGAACGGCATCGCCGGATTCCGCGGCATTCCCTATGCCGAGCCGCCGGTTGGCCGGGCCCGCTTCGCCGCCCCCAAACCCGCCCGGCACTTCGCGGGGAGTTTTTACGCGGACGGTTACGGGCCGGCCGCGCCGCAGCGCGGATCGCTACCGGAGCCGCTTGCCAAGGTCGCCGGGCTGAATGCCCGTTTCAGCGAGGATTGCCTGAATCTCAATGTCTGGACGCCGAGTGTGGCCGGCTCGCGCCCAGTCCTCGTGTTCATCCATGGGGGCGCGTTTATCATCGGCTCCGGCTCGCAATATCCCGGCGACGATCTTGCCCGGCGTGGCGACGCCGTCGTCGTGACGTTCAATTACCGCCTCGGACTGATCGGCTTCAACGCTTTCGCCGAGATCTTTCCGGGCGACGATCGTTTCGCCGCCAATGCCGGGCTGCTTGACCAGCGCCTGGCGCTTCAATGGGTGCGCGACAACATCGCGGCCTTCGGCGGCGACCCTGACCGCGTCACCATCGCCGGCGAATCAGCGGGGGCGGCGTCCGTCGCGTTTCACCTCGCCGCGCCGCGTTCGCAGCCGCTCTATGCCCAAGCCATCGTCCAGTCCGGCGGCCTCAATCTCTTCTATCCCCGCACGCGGGCGGTCGAGGTCAGCCGGGCGCTCCTCGGACGGCTTTCGGAAAACGGCGATCCCGAGCGGCTATTCCGTATCCGTCCGCGGGCCTTTGGAACCGCCATGCGGTCGCTGGCGGCCGAGTATTCCGGAATCCTGTCACGGCCTTATTTCGACGGATCGGAAATTTCCGAGGCAAGCTTGCCCGAGCACTATGCCGCGATCAAAGCGGTCCCGCTCCTCATCGGGACCAATCGCGATGAGTTCTCATTCTTCAGCGAGCTGCCAATCTTCCGCATCGACAGCGACAAGGCCGCGCTGACCGACTGGGTGAGGGCGGCGGCGGGTCCGGACGCGGCGGAGCAAATTTCCAGCCTCTACTCCGATCGCCGTGAGGGGCGGATCGCCTTCGGCACGGATCTTTTGTTTCGCATGGCGGCTATCCACCAGGCGGATGCCCATTCGGAGCGCGCCCAAACCTACATGTACCGTCTCGATTGGGAAGCAAAGGGGCTGCTGTCGCGTCTCGGCGCCACCCATTCGGTCGATCTGCCGCTCCTCTTCGAGGACTTCCTCAAGCCGTTTCGCAGCGTGTATCTCGGCGTTCTACCCGACACTCGCCGCCGCCTCCTCGGCGAGCGGATGCGCGATCACTGGATGCGCTTCGTCAATCAGGGCCGCCCCGGGGACGACTGGCCAGCGTATGGTCCCGCACGTCAGACCAAGATATTTGCCGTCCATGATCGTGTTCTGGCGGATCCGGAAGCCGCGCGGCGGGTCGCCTGGCAGGGAGTGGACGGTTACACGCTCTGATCGGGGAGGGGTGGTCCGAAGTTGGCCGATGACTTGGCGGCGCGGTGCCGGCGCGCTATCAGCCGTGCGGCAAGAAGGATAGCAAACGTGACGCCTGCCAGTACGCCTCTCACGCCGGAACCTGGACCGGCGATCGTCCTCGTCGAGCCGCAGCTCGGCGAAAACATCGGCATGGTCGCACGGGCCATGGCAAATTTCGGTCTCGCCGATCTACGCCTGGTCAAGCCGCGCGATGGCTGGCCGAGCGAGAAGGCGAGGGCAGCGGCGTCCCGCGCCGACCACGTGATCGACGCCGTCCGTCTGTTCGATTCGGTCGAGGCGGCGGTGTCCGATCTGACCTTTGTCCTCGCCACGACCGCGCGGGCGCGCGACAGCTTCAAGCCGGTGCGCGGGCCGGAGACGGCGGCAGGAGAATTGCGGGCGCGAATCGGCGCCGGCCAGTCCGCTGGCATCCTGTTCGGCCGGGAGCGTTTCGGACTGTCGAACGAAGAAGTCGGGCTCGCCGACGAGATCGTGACATTTCCCGTGGATCCGGCGTTTGCCTCGCTCAATATTGCCCAGGCCGTGCTGCTGATGAGCTATGCATGGCGTATGGCCGGTGCGGACGATCGGGCCAAACCGCGCTTCGAGGCGCCCGAGGCCCCCGCGGCGAAGAAGGCCGATCTTCACGGGCTGTTCGAGCATCTGGAATCCTCGCTGGCCAAGGCCGGCTATTTTCATCCGCCCGAAAAGCGCGAGGTGTTCGTCCAGAACCTTCGCACCATGCTGACCAAGGCCGGCTTTTCCGAACCCGAAGTGCGGACCCTGCGCGGTGTCGTCAAGGCGTTCGATTTCGCCATCGCACGGGGAGAGGGCGCGAAATGAGCGATCCCATTCTGGTCTTCGATTCCGGCATCGGCGGCCTGACGGTTCTGCGAGAGCTGAGAACCGTCATGCCGGATCGCCGTTTCGTCTATGTCGTCGACGACGCCGGCTTTCCCTATGGCGACTGGGAGGAGGCGCCACTGGTTCAGCGCGTCTCGGGCCTTTTCGCGGAGTTGATCGCGACCCACCGGCCCACCGCCGCCGTCATCGCCTGCAATACGGCTTCCACGCTGCTGCTGCCGGAGCTGCGGGAGCGCTTCTCGATCCCTTTCGTCGGCACCGTGCCCGCCATCAAGCCGGCGGCCGAACGCACCCGTTCGGGCCTTGTCAGCGTGCTCGCGACGCCAGGAACCGTGCGGCGTGACTATACGCGCGGTTTGATCGACAATTTCGCGCGCCAATGCGAGGTGACGCTGGTCGGCTCCCAGAAGCTGGCCGGCATGGCGGAAAGCCACATCAGAGGGCAGGCGATCGACGGGAAAGCCCTATGGGGCGAGATCGCCGAGTGCTTCGTCGAGCGGGACGGACGGCGCACCGACATTGTCGTTCTCGCCTGCACGCACTATCCGTTTCTCGCCAACATATTCCGCAAGCTGGCGCCGTGGCCGGTCGACTGGCTCGACCCCGCCGAGGCGATCGCGCGGCAGGCATTCAAGGTGTCAGGCGCGGCCGTTGCGGCTGAGCTGCCAGAGGGGTTCGACCATGCGGTCTTCACCTCCGGCGCGCCGGACCATGCGACCCGGCGACTGATTCACGGATTCGGGCTGGCGCTGTGAGCCGTTCCGCGGGCTAATATCAGCCGCGCTGAAAGGTAAGATCCGAGACCGTCACTGCCTTGCCGTCGATCTTTTCCACGACCTGCATCCGGAAGGACTGTCCGACAGGGTTCTTGATCAGCATCCGCGCCGTGTTGTCATCGTAGATGACGCGGCCCCAAGTCACCGTGAGATCGAGCGTGTCGCCTTTCAGCTTGCCGACAAGGCGGGCCGGGCCGCTGGACGAGCCCGTATAGGTTCCCGAATAGGTGCCCGTCGCCGGATCGAGTTTGAGGTTGGCGCCGATCGTCCGGCTCATGATCAGCATGGCCCGGCAGGTGCCGGCCAGCGAGAACGAGGTCTTGTCGGCGCGGCTGCCCGCGACCTTGCAACTGACATTGTTCGGTCGCGGGAGTTGCTCCACCTTCACCGAGCCGCCACCGGTCCAGCCACCATCGTAGCGGGCGAAATAGTCGGCGGGCGGGGCCGCGGCTGCGAGGACCGAAACGGTCAGAAACGCAGCGGTCGACAGGAACATCAGGGGCTTCATGGCGGATCCGTTTCTTTGGCGGGTTAGCGGCCCAGCTTTGGCGAGCCGTTGCGGCCAATTGATGACGAATTGCGCCGCAAACCGTTGCCGAGGGGAACGACCTCGCGCTGCGGGCGTTGGTCCGTCAACACAATCACGAAGGCTTGACCGCACATGGATATCATCCGCATCATCGTCGCCATTCTCCTGCCGCCGCTCGGCGTCTTTCTGCAGGTTGGCCTGGGCAAGCATTTCTGGATCAACGTTCTCCTGACTCTGTTCGGCTACATCCCCGGCATCATCCACGCCATTTGGGTCATCGCGAAGTACTGAGGCCGGTATCCGGATGGGTCGTTGACACCCATGCGGCCGGCCGTTAGGAAGCACTCATCCGGTTGGGATCCGTTCCAGCCGGTTTTTGACGTGTCCCGTGGACGGCATCGCCTCGTGCCCATGCCGTCCTGTCAGTCCGCGAAAATGGCGGGCAGAGGAGGGCGCGTTTCCTTGAAAGCCCGCGGACGGTCCGCCGGGCTTCGTTGCTATTGAAGGAAATGCGATGAGCAAGCGCGCATCAGCGAAATACAAAATCGATCGCCGCATGGGCGAAAACATCTGGGGACGTCCGAAGTCCCCGGTCAATCGCCGTCAGTACGGGCCGGGCCAGCACGGCCAGCGCCGCAAGGGCAAGGTGTCCGACTTCGGCGTGCAGCTGCGCGCCAAGCAGAAGCTCAAGGGCTATTACGGCGACGTTTCGGAAAAGCAGTTCCGCAAGATCTACGAAGAGGCCGCGCGCCGTCGTGGCGACACCTCAGAGAACCTGATCGGCCTCCTGGAGAGCCGGCTTGACGCCGTCGTCTATCGCTCGAAGTTCGTCGCGACGGTCTTTGCGGCGCGCCAGTTCGTCAACCACGGTCATGTCAACGTCAACGGCCGGCGCACGAACATTCAGTCCTACGTCTGCAAGCCGGGCGACGTGATCGAGGTGCGGCCGAAATCAAAGCAGTTGGCCATCGTGCTCGAGTCGATCCAGCTCGCCGAGCGCGACGTGCCGGAATATATCGAGGTCGATCACCAGAAAATGGTCGCGACCTACCAGCGCGTGCCGGGCCTCCACGACGTACCGTACCCGGTGCAGATGGAGCCGAACCTGGTCGTCGAGTTCTACTCGCGCTGATTGCCGTTCGATCCGTTACGAATGCGAAGGCCGTCCCTCGGGGCGGCCTTTTGTTTTGTGACGTCGCCGTTTAGACGGAGGCGAAACGGGGAAGGGACGATGATGCTGGAAGATCGCCGCGACGCCGCTCATCTGACCGACGAAGTCGGCGAACCGGAAAGCGAGGCCGAGGGCGCCCATCCGCTGTTTCGCGACGTTCCGTCTTCGGTCGGTTTCAGGAAGCTGCGCAAGCGCCTGTTGCGTGAAATGCGTGAAACGATCGCGCAGTGCGGCATGGCGCGGCCCGGCGCCCGCTGGCTTGTTGGTATCTCCGGCGGTAAGGATTCCTACGCGCTGCTGGCGCTGCTGCACGACCTCAAATGGCGCGGCCTGCTGCCGGTCGATCTTCTGGCCTGCAATCTCGATCAGGGCCAGCCGAACTTTCCCAAGCACGTCCTGCCGGATTTCCTGACCCGCTTCGGCATCGCGCACCGGATCGAATATCGCGACACCTATTCGGTCGTGACCGAAAAGGTGCCGGAGGGCGCCACCTATTGCGCGCTGTGTTCGCGGCTGCGGCGCGGCAATCTCTATCGCATAGCGCGCGAGGAAGGCTGCGAGGCACTGGTTCTCGGCCATCACCGGGACGACTGCCTGGAAACCTTCTTCATGAACCTGTTTCACGGCGGCCGGCTCTCGGCCATGCCCGGCAAGCTTCTGAACGACGAGGGCGACCTTCTCGTCCTGCGCCCGCTCATCCGGTCGGCCGAGGAGGATATCGCGAAATTCTCCGCCGCCATGGCATTTCCGATCATCCCTTGCGATCTCTGCGGCAGCCAGGACGGGCTGCAGCGCAATGTCACCAAACAGATGCTTGCCGACCTGGAGCGGCGGTTTCCCGGCCGCAAGCAGGTGATGATGCGGGCGCTGTCGAACGTGCGGGCCGGGCACCTGCTCGATCCGTCGCTGTTCGATTTCGCCTCTCTTTCTCCTTCGTTCGAAAGTTGAGATCGTGACGCATTCCGTCGACATCGAGCGCCTGGCCGAGATCCTGCGCGCGGCGGCCAAGGCCGAAATCATGCCGCGCTTCCGCAACCTGTCGGACGCCGACATCCGCGAAAAGACATCGGCCACCGATCTCGTGACGGAAGCCGACGAGGCGGCGGAACGCTTCATCGCGCGCGAATGCCGTGCGCTTGCCCCCGGCGTTCTGTTCGTCGGCGAGGAATCGGTCGCCGCGAATCCCGGTCTTCTCGACAAGTTCGACGGTGTCGATCTGGCGATCGTCGTCGACCCGATCGACGGGACGGCCAACTTCGCCGCTGGTCTTCCGCTATTCGCGGTCATGGCTGCGGTGGTGGCAAAAGGGGAAACCGTCGGCGGCATCATCTATGATCCGTTGGGCGATGACTTCATGCTGGCGGAGAAGGGGGCCGGCGCCGTGCGCAGAGCGCCTTCGGGAGAGACGCAACCGCTCAACGTGGCAAAGCCCGTCGCGCTGACCGATGCCGTCGGCTGCGTCAGCGCGACCCATTTCACCGCCGACGAGAAGGCAGCCTTGTTGCCGCGTCTCGGAGCGGTGAAGATCGTCGGCAACTACCGCTGTGCCGGCCACGAGTATCGCCTGCTCGCTTCCGGCGGAACGCACTTCTCGCTCTACGCCAAGCTGATGCCGTGGGACCATCTGGCCGGATGCCTGCTGGTCGCCGAGGCGGGCGGGCATGTCGCCAAGGCCGACGGCTCGTCCTATACGCCGAGGGACCGCGGCGGCTCGTTGATCGCGGCCTGCGATCCGGGCCTCTGGCGGGATGTTCGGGACGGGCTGCTGCCCGTTTAGTCTCCCCGACCTGCCTGTCTGCCTCCGATAGGTCTATTCGGCGGGGTTTTGGCGAAGCGCTTCGTCAAGGTGAGGGGCCGGTGCGTTCTTGGCCTCGAACAGCCGCCCCTCGGCCAGTAAGACCGAACCGAGAGCGGCGATCGACAAGACCGTGAAGCCGACCAGGATCGGGACCACCGTGCCATCGTAGAAATAGCCGATCAGCGCGCCGAAAAGACCGCCGCCGAAGGTCTGCATGAAGCCGAGAACCGACGAGGCCGTTCCCGCCACATGGCCGAGCGGATCCATGGCAAGGGCGTTGAAATTCGTTCCGATGAAGCCGAACAGGCAGAAATTGACAGTCAGCATGGGGACGAAAAACCAGAGCGGGGCAGCGCCACCCATGGCATAGGCAACGACGAGATGGATGACCGCCAGGAGCAGGAAGCCGATCAGGGCTCCGTGGGAGAGGCGGCGCATTCCAAGCTTCTCGACCAATCGCGCGTTGAGAAAAGATGCGAGGGCCATAAACACTGCCGTCGCGGCAAAGACGAGGGTAAAGGTCGGGCCGAGGCCATAGACCTCCGTGTAAAGCTGTTCGGCCTGGTTGAGAAAACCGAAAAGCACGCCGAAGATCAGCGCCGTCGCGACCGTGTAGCCGAAGGCGACCCGGTTGGTTAGGACGATCCGAAACGCCTCGATGATGCGCTTGGCGGTCAGTTCCCGTCGGTTCTCGGGGTGCAGCGTCTCGGGCAGGCGGATGGCCGTCCAGATCGCCACGGCGACGCCGAAGACCCCGATCGCCAGGAATATCTCGCGCCAGTCTCCGAACAGCATGATCAACTGACCGATGTTCGGGGCGATCACCGGCACGGCCATGAACACCATCATCACCAGCGACATGACGCTGGCCATACGCCGGCCGTTGAAACAATCGCGGACCACCGAGACCGCGATCACGCGCGTCGCCGCTGCGCCGACGCCCTGGATCGCCCGCAGGGCGAGAACCGTCTCGAAGTCTGGCGCAAAGATGGCCGCCACCGAGGCAAGCACATAGACGCCGAGTCCGAAAAACAGGATCGGCCGCCGCCCGAACCGGTCGGAGAGGGTGCCATAGACGATCTGAGCGCTACCAAACCCCAGGATATAGGCGGTAATCACCAGCTGGCGTTGGTTCGCGTCAGCCACGCCGAGCGCCGACCCCATCTCCTGCATCGCCGGAATGAAGATGTCGATCGCCGCCGCGTTCATTGCCATCAGGCAGGCGATCATCGTCACGAGCTCCCAATAGGGGAGCCCGCGCGTTTGATCGGTCATGGACCCGTTGGACATTGCCGGCCTCTCGAAGGAGCACGCGGAGACCTATCCCCGATTCGCCAAATTACAAGTCATGCTTATCATTTGCGATCGGCTGCGGATGGAAACGGTCCGTCAACATAGAAGCCCGCGCGCCGGAACGCACGGGCCATCAGACGTCCGCAAGAGAGACGAACTGGATTTCGTCTCAGCCGTTGGCGGCGGCCGGTGCGGTCGTTGCCACGCCGTTCTCGCCGAAGAAGCTCTGAAGCTCGCCGGCCTGGAACATCTCGCGGACGATGTCGCAGCCCCCGACGAACTCGCCCTTGACGTAGAGCTGGGGAATCGTCGGCCAATCGCCGTAGTCCTTGATGCCCTGACGCAGATCGTCGGACGAAAGGACGTTCACGCCCTTATACTCGACGCCCAGATAGTCGAGCATCTGGACGATCTGACCGGAAAACCCGCATTGCGGGAAGGCGGGTGTGCCCTTCATGAAGACGACGACGTCGTTCGTCTTCACCTCGTTGGCGATCCATTCGTTGATGGCGGTCATGGCATTTCCTGACTTATGAATGTGGGGAGGAGAGCGGCTTTTCGATGCTGACCATCCGGCTATCAAATAGGCGCAGATAGGCGAGCGTGTGGCTCCACAAATTGTCCGAAACTGTGTCGTCGATCTCGCTCATCTCGCCAACATACTACTTCGGCACGCTAGTTTGTAGGGCCAGGGCGTGGAGTTCACCGCCCATATTGCCCTGCAAGGCCTTGTAGACCATTTGATGCTGCTGCACCCGGGATTGGCCGCGAAAGCTCTCTGAGACGATCTCCGCGGCGTAGTGGTCGCCGTCGCCGGCCAGGTCACGGATCGTCACCTCGGCATCGGGGATCTTGCTCTTGATCATCCTCTCGATGTCGCTGGCGTTCATGGGCATGACAGGTCTCCTTGGTCCGGCGTCTGGAATCGCGAACCTTGTGGGATGATAGGGATCGCACCGGGCGCAATCAATCGGCGCGGGTGCCGCCTCTCGCTCAGGCGGCGGCGGCCGGTTCGATGATCTCGCCCGACATGTAGGACGGGAACCAGGATTCGTGTGCGATCGTTAACGCCGCGACGGACAGATCGAGCCGGCCGTCGATGACAAGCCGGGAGCCGCCAGCCACGCCGAGCCGCCGCAGAGGCACGCTGGCTTCCGCAGCCTCGGCCTCGATCGCTTCGGCGAGGTTCGCAGCGACCGCCACGACATATCTGGCCTGATCCTCGCCGAAGAGGAGCGCATGGCCCGCTCCACTGCCGGCGTCGATCCGGGCGCCGCGATCGGAGGCCATGCACATTTCCGCGACTGCGACCGCGAGACCTCCATCCGACAGATCGTGGCAGGTCGCGACACGGCCGGAGCGGATCAGGCCACGAACGAAGTCGCCGTTGCGCTTTTCCTCGGCAAGGTCCACCGGCGGTGGCGCGCCGGCTTCGCGCCCCTCGATTTCACGCAGATAGATCGTCGCACCAAGATGGGAGCCGTCCCGGCCGACGAGGAACAGGATGTCGTCCTCCTTCAGGCCGCCGACGCGGGCGGTCATGGCGCGGTCATCGATCAGCCCGACGCCGCCGATGGTCGGGGTCGGCAGGATCGCCTCGCCGTTGGTCTCGTTGTAAAGCGACACATTGCCGGAGACGATCGGGAAAGCGAGGGCCTCGCAGGCCGCGCCGATGCCCTCGACGGCCTTGACGAACTGACCCATCAGTTCCGGCTTTTCCGGATTGCCGAAATTGAGATTGTCGGTTGCTGCCAACGGCTCGGCGCCGACGGCGGTCAGGTTGCGCCAGCACTCGGCGACGGCCTGGGCGCCGCCCTGGAACGGGTCGGCCTCGCAATAGCGGGGCGTGACGTCGGAGGAAAAGGCGAGCGCCTTGGTCGGGTGGCCGTCGACGCGCACAACGCCGGCGTCGCCGCCGGGGCGCTGCAGCGAGTTGCCCTGGATCAGCGTGTCGTATTGCTCGAACACCCAGCGGCGCGAGCACAGATCCGGCGAGCCGAGCAGCGACAACAGGGCGGTGCCATAATTGGCCGGCTCGGCGATGTCCTCGGCATGGAGCGCCTGCGCGGGCTTCGGCTCGATCCACGGGCGATCGTATTCGGGCGCCTCGTCGCCGAGTTCCTTGATCGGCAAATTGCCGACCTCGCGACCCTCGAACAGGATGCGGAAACGCAGATCGTCGGTGGTGCGGCCAACGATCGCGAAATCGAGGCCCCACTTGACGAAAATAGCCTCGGCCACCTCGCGCTTGTCGGGGTCGAGCACCATCAGCATCCGCTCCTGGCTCTCCGACAGCATCATCTCGTAAGGCGTCATCGCGGCCTCACGCACCGGCACCTTGTCGAGGTCGAGCTCGATGCCGAGCCCGCCCTTGGCCCCCATCTCGACGGCCGAGCAGGTCAGGCCCGCCGCGCCCATGTCCTGGATGGCGATGACGGCGCCGGTCTGCATGAGTTCGAGACACGCCTCGAGCAGGCATTTCTCGGTGAAGGGATCGCCGACCTGCACCGTCGGCCGCTTCTCCTCGATGTTCTCGTCGAATTCGGCCGAGGCCATGGTCGCGCCGCCGACGCCGTCGCGGCCGGTCTTCGCGCCGAGATAGACGACCGGAAGGCCGACGCCCTTGGCCTCCGACAGGAAGATCGAATCGGTTCTGGCAAGGCCAGCTGCAAAGGCGTTGACCAGGCAATTGCCGTTGTAGCGGGGATGGAAATTGACCTCGCCGCCGACCGTCGGCACGCCGAAGGAATTGCCGTATCCGCCGACGCCGGCGACCACTCCGGCGACCAGATGACGGGTCTTGGGATGGTCCGGCGCGCCGAAGCGGAGCGCGTTCATCGCCGCGATCGGCCGCGCGCCCATGGTAAAGACGTCGCGCAGAATGCCGCCGACGCCGGTCGCCGCGCCCTGATAGGGCTCGATGAAGGAGGGGTGGTTGTGGCTCTCCATCTTGAAGACCACCGCCATGCCGTCGCCGATATCGACGACGCCGGCATTCTCGCCCGGCCCCTGGATGACGCGCGCTCCCTTCGTCGGCAGCGTCCGCAGCCAGCGCTTCGAGGACTTGTAGGAACAATGCTCGTTCCACATGGCCGAGAAAATGCCGAGTTCGGTGATCGTCGGCTCGCGGCCGATCAACGACAGGACGCGCTCGTATTCATCCGGTTTCAGTCCGTGGGCCGCAATCAGCTCCGGGGTGATGTCGGTCTCGGCGGTCATGGCGTGTCCTGGGCGTTGGTCTGCGCTCTAACATTTCGGTTGAGCATCGGAATGATCCAAGAACCGGATTCCGCTTCCTGGTCCGATGCCCTGGCTTGTCGGCCTGTTATCATTTGCGGCGGTATCGAAAAAGCCCGAGCCGGTCGGATGGAGGCAGCGAGCCGGGGCTGTACATCTCAACCGGCGCGGGAGGAGACATAGGTCATCGACTTGGCGCGGCAGACACCGGTATCGGCGGCCCGCCGCAGCACGATCGTATCGTCATCCACTTGCGAGATCGGCTCGCCGTAAAGGCGCCGGGCGATCACCACCAGCGCAACGTCGTAACCGCCCTTGGCGGCGGGCGAGCGCACGCAAATCCCGTAGCCGCCGACTTCGCCCGTCGGCACGAGGGCGGTCGCGCGTTCGACGGTGCGGCGTCGATAGATCGCGGCGGCGGTGCCGTTCACATAGGCGATCTCGGCCGGCGTTAGCTTGCCGTCCGAAACGGGCGCGGCCGACGGGTCGACCCGGTGGGCCATCCTGTCCGGTTCTGCATTCACAGTGGTCGGGAACGCCGCCGCGATCGCCACGGGAGGTGACGCCGGACCGGACGCGGTTCCGTTGGTCGCGGCGCAGGCGGAGAGGTTGCCGGCCACAAGAAGCAGGACGCCAACGGCGCCGGATCGGCGAAGCGCGCTCATATCAGGCCGAACACGTCTTGGCGCCGGCGCGCCAACGGGCGAGATCGGTATCGATGCGGCTTGCGAGAGCCTCATTCATCAGCGGCCCGTAGACCGAGACATTCGCCGAGCCGGACTGCGCTTCCACGACCAACAATGGCCGTGCTTCGAGCTGACCGCGCGGCACCAGCAGGAAGCGCGGGCGGCCGGAGAAGGAGGAGAGTTCCGGCGCGAGGCTGTAGCGGGCAAAGGCCGGATCGCCCGACTTGAACCAACAGCGATTGGCCGTCAGCGCCAGCCGCTCCATGCGGTCGAGGCCGGAGTCGGCCGTCGCGCCTGGTGGGTCCTGGTTCGTGGGGCCTGCGGCACAGGCGCCGAGGGCGAGCGTGAATATCGACGCCGCGAAGACGGCCATCCTTGCAAAGAGCGCTTCTCTCACGCGGCGGCGCTCGCGGTCATGCCGAGCGCGCCCTCGAAGATCGCGCGGCCGTCGGTGCCGCCGTGCTCCGGCTCGACGAGGTTTTCCGGGTGCGGCATCATGCCGAGGACGTTGCCGGCGTCGTTGACGATGCCCGCGATGTCGCGGATCGCGCCGTTGGGATTGGTGCCTTCGGCATAGCGGAACACGATCCGGTTCTCGCCTTCGAGACGCGCCAGCGTTTCCGCGTCGGCGAAGTAATTGCCGTCGTGATGGGCGACCGGGCAGCGGATCACCTGGCCCCGGCGATAATTGGCGGTGAAGCGCGTCGCGGCATTGACGACTTCCAGCTTCACGTCGCGGCAAACGAAGCGCAGCGAATTGTTGCGCATCAAGGCGCCGGGCAAGAGCCCTGCTTCGCACAGAATCTGGAAGCCGTTGCAGACGCCGAGGACCGGAACGCCTTTGGCCGCCGCGTCGGCGACGGCGCGCATCACCGGAGCGCGCGCGGCGATCGCGCCGCAGCGCAGATAATCGCCGAACGAGAATCCGCCCGGGACGACGATCAGGTCGACGTCGGGAAGCGCCGTCTCGGTCTGCCAGACCGTCAGCGGCGCCTTGCCGGTGATCGCGGTCAGCGCCGCGATCATGTCACGGTCGCGATTGAGGCCGGGGAGGAGGATGACGGCTGTGTTCATGGATTATGATCAAACGCTCGCTGGGGTTCGGCCATCTCGCACAGCTCCACACGCCGCTCGATCCGTTCGTGACGGCCGAGCACGCCATACATATTGTGAATGTCCGTCTGCATGGACAGAAAGTGACCGCGTATCGAAATCAATTCCTGCTTCACTTCCGCAAGCCCGTGGTCGAGCTTGTCGAACCGCTCGTGAAAGCGTTTCATCAGATCGTATACTAGCTCGTTCGTGACCTCTGCCATCACCCCGCTCCGGAGCCACCTTTACGCGATCTCGACAGTGTAATTCTCGATGACCGTGTTGGCGAGGAGCTTGTCGCACATCCGGGAAAGCTCAGAGCGCGCCGTCGCCTCGTCCTTGGCGTCGACTTCGATATCGAAGACCTTGCCCTGCCGGACGGCGCCGACGCCGGCAAAGCCGAGATGGCCGAGAGCGCCCTCGATGGCCTTGCCCTGCGGGTCGAGGACACCGGTCTTGAGAGTGACGACGATGCGAGCCTTGATCACGATATGCGCCTGTCCCTGGAATAAACGAGCTTGAGTGCCGGTGCCGGCTGCTTGGAGGCTCTGCGCCGCCTTACTTGACCAACACCGGCCCGGAGGGGCGGGGCGGCTCGTTTTCATTCATGATCCCGAGCCGACGGGCGACCTCCTGATAGGCCTCGACGAGACCGCCCATGTCTTGGCGGAAACGATCCTTGTCGAGCTTGTCGTGAGTCTGGACGTCCCACAGCCGGCAGGAATCGGGAGAGATTTCGTCGGCGACAATGATCCGCATCATGTCGCCCTCGAACAGCCGGCCGGTCTCGATCTTGAAGTCGACGAGCTGGATGCCGACACCGAGGAACAGTCCGGACAGGAAATCATTGACCCGAATCGCCAGGGCCATGATGTCGTCGATTTCCTGCGGGCTCGCCCAGCCGAAGGCGGTGATATGCTCTTCGGAAACGATCGGATCGTCGAGCGCGTCGGCCTTGTAATAGAACTCGATGATCGAGCGGGGCAGGACGGTGCCCTCCTCGATACCGAGGCGCTTGGCGAGCGAGCCGGCGGCGATGTTGCGCACCACCACTTCGAGCGGGATGATCTCAACCTCCTTGATCAGCTGCTCGCGCATATTGAGGCGGCGGATGAAGTGGGTCGGAATTCCCATCTTGTTCAGATGCGAGAAAATGTATTCCGAGATGCGGTTGTTGAGAACGCCCTTGCCGTCGACGACCTCGTGCTTTTTCTTGTTGAACGCGGTGGCGTCGTCCTTAAAGAACTGCACCAGGGTGCCAGGCTCCGGGCCCTCATAGAGGATCTTGCCCTTGCCTTCGTAGATACGGCGGCGACGTGTCATCATGGAACTCTATCGTGAAGGAAGCACCGGCCCTGGCCACGGTGCGAAGACGGCTGACGATGGTGCGGCTGAATAGACCATACGGCCCGCCTTAACAATCGTTTCGGCAATTGCTCTGCGGGAAGTCGTGCGGCAAGCGCCGCAAATCAAGGCCTGATAACGCCCCTTGAAACGAAATCGCGCTTCAAAAACGCGGCGCAAGACCGTATGTCAGACGAAAGGCCGGTGGATCGGACGGTCGATTCTTACCAAGGAGGAACATCATGTCCATGAACGACCGCGAGCGCGATTTCGAGTCCCGCTATGCCCATGACCAGGAATTGCGGTTCCGGATCGAGGCGCGCCGCAACAAGCTGGTCGGCCTCTGGGCGGCCGAGAAGCTCGGGAAGAGCGGCGAGGAAGCGAACGCCTACGCCCAGGAGGTCATCAAGGTCGACTTCCTGTTGCCCGGGGACGACGATGTGGTCCACAAGATTCGCGACGATTTCGTCGCGGCCGGCGTCGAACAGTCGGAGCATCAGATCCGCAAGCAATTGGCGCATTTCCTGGCGGAAGCCGAAACCCAGATCCGCAGCGCCTGATGGCGCTCCCCCGACTTCGTGATCGCCTGGGCGAGGGGGGCTTCGTCGTCTCCGCCTGGCTCGGCCTGACCGATCCGGTCGTCCATGAGGCGTTTCTGCGCGCCGATTTCGACGCCGTGACCTTCGACGTCCAGCACGGCCTGCACGATACCGCCAGCCTGCGCGCCGGTATCGAACGAGCCGTGCTGCTCGGCAAGCCCGCGCTGGTGCGCTTGCCCATCGAGGACCGGGCGCTGGCCGCGCGCGTTCTCGACTTCGGTGCCTCGGCCGTGATGATGCCGATGATCGAAACCGCCGACGAGGCGCGCGCCTTCGTGGCGGCCGCCAAATATCCGCCGCTCGGCCAGCGATCCTACGGTCCGACGCGTGCCGGCGAACTGCATGGCTACGCCGATCGCGCCGACTACGTCGCGGACGCGCGAAGCGAAACGCTCGCCTTCGCCATGATCGAGACCGGTGCGTCGGTCGACAATCTCGAGGCGATTCTGGCGGTCGACGGCCTCGACGGTGTCTTCGTCGGCCCCTCCGATCTGTCGATCGCTCTGTCCGGCGACGGGACGCTCGAGCCGCGCGGCCCGCAGGCCGAGGCCGCGATCAAGCGGATTGCCGCGGCGACCTCGGCGGCCGGCAAGATCGCTACGATCTATGCCGGGACGCCCGAGGACGCCAAGCGTTACCGGGAGTATGGCTATCGTCTGGTTTGCGTCGGGTCTGACCAGAGCATGGTCGTGGCAGGCGCGCTGGCGCTCGCCGAAGCCGTTCGCGGCTGAACGCGGCCGGTCAGGCCGGCACGGTCAGTCCGGACATGAACTTGCCGAAGGTGAGCAGGCCTTCGGGCCAGGGGCCATGGCCGCTCTCGGCGTTCAGATGGCCGGCCTCGCCCGCGTCGATGAAGAGCGATCCCCACGCGCCGGCGATGTCCTCGGCAGCCTCGAAGGACGAGAAGATGTCGTTGCGGCTGGCGACGACGACGCTGGGAAACGGCAGCGGATCGCGTGGGTAGGGTCCGAAGGTGCGCAGGTGTCTCGGGCGGATCGCATCGTTCTCCACCTCCGGAGGCGCGACGAAGAACGCGCCCGACACCGGCCGTTCGAAACGCGGGATCGCCTGCACGGCGGCTGCGACGCCGAGCGAATGAGCGACCAGGACGACCGGCCGGGCGGAGGTGTTCACGGCATCCGCCACCGCGGCCATCCAGTCATCGCGGACGGGCTTCGTCCATTCGGCCTGCGGCACACGCCGCGCCGTTGACAGCCGGCGCTCCCAACGGGTCTGCCAGTGGTCTTCAGGGGAGCCCTTGTAACCGGGCAAGATGAGGATATCGGCTTCGGCAATGCGCATCGGCGGGACATGCGAATGCGAGCCGCGCAAGTCAAGTCGTCAGGGCACCGGTTTTCGATCCTCGCAACCTGTCGCCGTTCAAGGCATCTGACAGGCGGGCCCTTGTCTCGCCGCTACATGGCCGGCTCCTCGGCGGCTGGCGCCGGAGACAGTTCGTCCTCCGTCAAAATCGCTCGGTCCGGCGTTGCGGTGAAGAAGAAGAAATAAACCAGAAACGCGAGCGCGACTACGGCGATCGCGATCCAGATCATGTGCCTGCGGCTGTTGGTTGCGGATCGATCCGACGCGTGAGGCATAGCGATGTGCTCCGTTCCCGCGCCCGTCCGATCCGGCCTTGTCTCGATCAGGTCGGGCGCATTGGTGCAACGACGTTCGCAGGCGCGGGGTTCAACCGGCTCGGCCGAATACCCGCTCGAAGATCGTGCCGACGTGCTTGGTATGATAGCCGAGGTCAAATTTTTCGCGAATCTCGGCTTCCGGCAGTGCGGCGGTCACCTCCTTGTCGGCGAGGAGTTCAGTCAAAAAGTCCTTGTCTTCTTCCCACACCCGCATCGCGTTGCGCTGCACCAGCCGGTAGGCATCCTCGCGGGAAACGCCGGCCTGGGTCAGTGCCAGCAGCACCCGCTGGGAATGGACGAGGCCCTTGAACTTGTTGAGATTGGCCAGCATCCGCTCTGGATAGACGAGCAGCTTGTCGACGACGCCGGTGAGGCGCACGAGCGCGAAGTCGAGCGTCACCGTGGCGTCCGGTCCGATCATCCGCTCGACCGAGGAATGGGAGATGTCGCGCTCATGCCAGAGCGCGACGTTCTCCATCGCCGGCAGGGCATAGGAACGGACCATGCGGGCGAGGCCCGTGAGATTTTCCGTCAGCACCGGATTGCGCTTGTGGGGCATCGCCGACGATCCCTTCTGGCCCGGCGAGAAATATTCCTCCGCTTCCAGCACCTCGGTGCGCTGCAAATGGCGGACTTCTGTCGCAAGACGTTCGACCGACGAAGCGATGACGCCGAGCGTGGCGAAGAACATCGCGTGTCGGTCGCGCGGAATCACCTGCGTCGACACCGGCTCGGCCGCAAGTCCCATGGCCTTGGCGACATGCTCTTCGACGCGCGGGTCGATGTTGGCGAAGGTGCCGACGGCGCCGGAGATGGCGCAAGTGGCGATCTCCGCGCGGGCGGCGACGAGGCGCTCGCGACAGCGCTGGAACTCGGCATAGGCGAGGGCGAGCTTGACGCCGAAGGTTGTCGGCTCGGCGTGGATGCCGTGGGAGCGCCCGATGGTGATCGTGTCGCGGTGCTCGAAGGCGCGGCGTTCAAGCGCGGCGAGCAGGCCGTCGAGATCGGCCAGCAGAAGGTCGGAAGCCTTGGTCAGCTGCACGTTGAAGCAGGTGTCGAGGACGTCCGATGAGGTCATGCCCTGGTGGACGAAGCGGGCGTCCGGGCCGACGATCTCGGCAAGATGCGTCAGGAAGGCGATGACGTCGTGCTTGGTCTCGCGCTCGATCGCATCGATCCGGTCCACATCGAAGGTGGCGGCATTGCCCTTTTCCCAGATCGTCTTTGCCGCGCTTTCGGGAATGACGCCGAGTTCGGCGAGGGCGTCGCAGGCATGGGCCTCGATCTCGAACCAGATCCGGTACTTCGTCTCCTGCGACCAGACGTCCACCATCTCGGGGCGGGAATAGCGAGGGATCATGGCGCGGATTCTTTCAGCTATACGATTGGGAGGAACGGCTGCCGTCTAACAGAGCCGACGCCGCGCCTCAACGCTTGCCGAAGCGATCGCTCATCAGTCCATCGGCAGCGGGTTGGCGATGTAGCGCAGGTCCGGTCCCTCGAAGCCGACGGATTTGACCCCGATGATCGCCACCGCCGAAAATCCGCCGGTCGGCCGCTCGTAGACGCGGATCTCGGACAGGGCATAGTCGAGCGGGCAGCCGCGGCTCTCTGGAATCGCGGTGTCCTCGTGAATCAGGACCGCCGCATCGCCCGGCTCCGTGGCGATGCGCACCAGCCGGTAGCCGTAGGACGTGCCGAACACTTCGCAGGCCTTGCCGCCGCTGAGCGGTATAGGCTCCAGTCGAAGCTCGACCGGCTTGTCCGGCGTGGGTTCGATGGGACGGGGCAGGAAGCGGGCGCGGTACGGATCGGCCGACAATTCGGTCGGCGGATTGGCGATGACGGGCGAGCCCGGATTAGCTTCGGGATCATGGGTCTCGAACAGAGTTTGCGCTGCCTCGCGAGCCTGCTCTCTGGCATCCGCGATCCCGGCGCCGTCCGCCTCGATCCGGATGCGGACCGGGGAGGGCGGCAGAAAGCGATCCTCGGCGAGATCGAGGAAAAATATCTCGGCATAGGGGAAGCCGGACCCATCCTGGATGCCAGATTGCTCGAATGCGAAGACCTTGCCGTCCTCGGAGAACCCGAGCGGTTCCAGCCTTGCCGCGCCACCAGCAGCACTGCCGCGGCTGCGGCGATCTTTGGAAGTTGCGGGGGCGTCATCGTCGGTCCTCACTTGCTGGCTGCGGGGAGTGCTACTTTTGCGCGACGATACGGGTGCACGAAAAATTGTCGCCGCTGGCCTCGGAGAACCACCCCATCGAATCGCTGGTAAAGCCGGAAAGCGTGATGAAATAGTCATCGGCGAACAACAGCGTGTAGGAACCGTCGCTCCCCTCCTGGACCTCTTCGATCGGCAGGTCCTCCGATCCGTTGTTGTAGGTGGTCGGGGTAAAAGTGAAGATCGCCACCTCGCAGTCCCAGGTGCCCAGGAACGGCAGGTCTTCGGCAGATGCGGTGGTCGACGCCAGCAAGGTCGCGATGGCTGCGGCCGCTATCGTGTTTGTGACGTTTTTCATGGGGCCGTTCCCTCGCTGTCGGCTCTGCCGGACGCCATCCGCGGGTCACGAAGGCTCGACCATGTTGCCTGTCGGTCGCCCTCGGCGGATATCGCGGTGTAAATAGCGCGCGCGACGGCGCGGGCCATGGTCGCCGCGGCCGCTGCGGCGAGTTCCACACGGCTGATCGGCTCCGGCAGAATTCCGCTACCGCCGGTGGCCAGCGCGAAGACGAGATCGCCGTCGAAATCGGTGTGCGATGGCCAGATCGCCTTGGCGTAGCCGTCCTGTCCGGCGATCGCCAGCCGCTTGGCGGCGCCCTTGTCGAGCACGGCGTCGGTGGCGATGATTCCGATCGTCGTGTTGGCGCCCACCCGTGCGTCGAGTTTGGTTCGCAGGGTCATCGCATCCGGGGGGAGTGGTTGCGGCAGGCCGAGGCCGCCGAACTCGTCGCTCAGTTCGAAAGGCGCGGCCCAGAAACCTCGGCCCGAGCCGATCGTCGCCGAGCCGATGGCATTGACCGCGACGAGCGCCGCGACCGTCACGCCGTTCGAGAGTACGGTCGACGCCGAGCCGAGGCCACCCTTCACCGTCGCCGTGGTGCAGCCGATGCCGGCGCCGACTGTGCCGATCGCAAAATCGGCCACCGCCGAGCATGCCGCCTCGTAGCCGAACTCGCGATAGGGCGGATAGCGGCCCCAGGCCTTTGCCCCGCCATTGGCGAGATCGAACAGGATCGCCGCCGGCACGATCGGCACTCGCACTTCGCCGACGGCAAAGCCGCGGCCATTTTCGGCGAGGCAGGCCTGGACGCCCGACGCGGCGTCGAGGCCGAAGGCGGACCCGCCCGACAGCACCAGCGAATCGACCTCGGCGACGGTGTTTTCCGGCGCTAGCAGATCGGTTTCGCGGGTCCCCGGCGCGCCGCCCAGAATAGCCACGGAAGCGATTGATGGCGCGTCGAGCACGACGACCGTCGTGCCGCTCTTCAGCCGCTCGTCGCCGGCATGCCCGACCCTGACCCCGGCGACGTCGCTGAGGAGATTGCGAGTGCCAGGCCGCCAGGCGCTCATGTCCTCAGCCCCCGGTCTCGTCGACGAAGCCGTTACCGCGCCATTCGAAGACGCGGTAGAGATCGAGGTCGGAATCGCCCTTGACGTCGAAACGGATCGGCCCGAGCACAGTCTGGAATGCCTCGTCGCCCAGGATTTCGGCGATCGGCCGGCCGGTTTCCCGGCTTCGGCCGACTGCCGCGACGGCGATCTGGGTTGCTGCGTATGCGGGGCCGAAATAGCCTTGCGGCCCGGCCATCGGTCCTTCGTCCGGGGCACCATCTTGAAGGTCTGGGAAGTGGGTTCGCGGCGCGACCGCGACGATGCCGTCCGGCAGCGGCGCGTCGTCGCTTGTCTCATCGAACAATGCCTCGCCGCCGACAATGTCGAGGACAAGCCCGATCTCGGCCGCGTCGCGGGCGATGATCGCGATGTCCGGCCGGTCACCGGCGATGAAGAATCGGCTGACGCCGGTGCGCTCCAGGCGCCTCACCAGACCGAACTGCTTTTCTTCCGCCGGCCGGTAGTTGTCGATCGTCTGTGGTTTCATGCCCCGGTCGGCGAGGAGCCGGCGGACCGCATCGGACAATGCCCGCGCGGCGATCGAGCCGTCCTCCAGAAGGCCGAAGGGCTCGGCCTTCCAGCGCGCCGCCAGATAGCTTGCGGCCGCCTCGGCCTCCTTGTCGGAACGCGGCGCGACGCGCCAGACGGGAAAGCCGGTCCGCTCGCGCCGGTCGGTGAGACGGTTAGCCCGCACGCCAACGTCCATGGTCGGAATCCCTGCCTCCGTAAGGATCGGAAGCGCCGCCTCGATGGCGTCGGCGCACAGGAAGCCGACGACGGCCGAGACATTCATGGCGACGAAGCTTTCGGCCGCCTGTTTGCCGCCCTCGGCGGAACATTTGGTGTCGGCCTCCACCACGTCGACCATCTGGCCGTCGGCGGGTTTTGCCGCCGCCGCGCGTGCGCCGTCGGCGAGTTGCCGACCGAGAATGCCGGCGCTGTCGGAAAGCGGTGCCGCGACGCCGAGCGTGATTGGCTCGCCGATGTCTTGGGCCCGCGCCGGCGAAAGCGCGAACACCATCAGGCCGAAGGCGGCAAAATACCGCAGCTGGGTGAGAAAGAAACGCGTCATGCCTGCGAGTCTAGTCGACCGTCCAGACGATGGCGAGACGGAACCGGTGCCTCTCCACGACGGTGTCGCGATGCCGGCCCGCGCCAGAACGGAATGACCGGGAAAGCCTGTTTGGAAGGGGCCAGCGATGGATTGCGACGAGACCCCGTGCGAATCCACCTTCTCCGCCCTATGTTTGACGCGAACGGCTCGGGACCCGGGCGCAATGAATGGAATATGGTTTGCTGACGACATCGACGATCGACCGCGACAGCTTTCGCGACGCGATGAGCCGGTTCGCCTCGGCGGTTCACCTGGTGACGACGGACGGGCCGGCCGGGCGCCGGGGCGTGACGGTCTCGTCCGCATGCTCGGTGTCCGACGAACCGGCGACGCTGCTTGTCTGTCTCAACACGTCGAGCCCCGCCAACGACCGGTTTGAGGACAACGGCAATTTCGCCGTCAGTCTGCTGGCCGAAGACAGCGAGGCGATCGCTCGCGCCTTCGCCGGCGAAGGGCAGCTCGAGCCGGACGCGCGCTTCGCCAAGGGCGAATGGGAAGTGCTGCAAACCGGTGCGCCTTTGCTGATCAACTCGCTGGCAGGGTTCGACTGCCGTATTTTGGAAGCCAAAATCGTCGCCACGCACCGGGTGCTGATCGGCGAGGTCGTGGCGATCCGCACCGGATCGAAATCGCCGTCACTGGTCTATCTCGACCGGACCTATCGCAGCCTCTAGGCTACAGGCACCGCAGCGTTTCAGGGGAAGGGAATCCGTGACATCGAAACTGCCGGCGTCGATCGACGAGACAGAAGAACTGCTTGACGGTCAGAACTACGTCGCCGACCGGGCGCTGGCGACGGTCCTGTTTCTGTCGCTCAAGATGGGGCGACCGCTGTTTTTGGAAGGCGAGGCCGGCGTCGGCAAGACCGAGATCGCCAAAGTGCTGGCCGCGGCGTTGGGGCGGCCGCTGATTCGCCTGCAGTGCTACGAGGGGCTCGACGTCTCCTCGGCGCTCTACGAATGGAACTACGCCGCGCAGATGATCGAGATCCGGCTGCGCGAGGCCTCCGGCGATACGTCCAAGGACGCGATGCGGTCCGATATCTTCTCGGAGCGCTTCCTGATCCGCCGGCCGATCCTGCAGGCGCTCGAAGGCGAGCCAGGATACGCGCCGGTGCTGCTCATCGACGAGCTCGACCGCACCGACGAGGCCTTCGAGGCGTTTCTTCTGGAAATCCTCTCCGACAATCAGGTCACCATCCCGGAACTTGGTACTATCCGGGCCGCCGAGCCGCCGATCGTCATCATCACCACCAATCGCACCCGTGAGATCCACGACGCGCTGAAGCGGCGCTGCCTCTATCATTGGGTTGATTATCCCGCCGCCGAACGCGAACTTCAGATCGTGCGCCGCAAGGCGCCACAGGCCAATGCCGAGCTGGCGGCCGAACTTGTCGCCTTCGTGCAAAGGCTCAGAAAGATCGATCTCTTCAAGGCGCCGGGTGTCGCCGAGACCATCGACTGGGCGAACGCCCTCACCGAACTCAATGCTGTCGCGTTGGATCCCGCGCATGTCTCCGATACGCTGGGGGTTCTCTTGAAATATCATGACGATATCCAGCGCATGGAGCGGGGCGAGAGCCGGGAGATACTCGCCGAGGTGAAGCGCGAACTGGCCAGGGCCCCATGAGCGCCGTCGCCGATCCGCCGAAAGTGGCGGCAGATCCGGACGGCAAGCTCGCGGACAACATCGCCTATTTCGCCCGGGCGCTGCGCAAGGCTGGCGTGAAGGTCGGTCCATCGGCGACGCTCGACGCGATCGCGGCGGTGAAGACGGCCGGTCTGACCAGCCGTGACGATTTCTACTGGACGCTGCATGCGGTGCTGATTACCCGCCACGAGGACGACGCCGTCTTCGGCGAGGCGTTCCGGCTGTTCTGGCGCTCGCGCGAACTGATCGAAAAGATGATCGCCATGTTCTCGCCGAAGGCGCCGCCACGCCAATCGGAGCGGGAAAAGAAGCGGGCCGGCGAGGACCGCGCCGCCGAAGCGATGTTCGAAGGCGCCCAGGACCGGATCACCAAGCAGGAACGCCCGGAGATCGAGATCGACGCCAGTCTCACGGTCTCCGGCAACGATGTGCTGCGCCAGAAGGATTTCGCCCAGATGTCGGTGCGCGAGATCGAGGAGGCCAAGCGGGCGATCGCCGCGCTGCGCCTGCCGTCGGACTGGATCGCCACCCGCCGGTTTCGCCCCGATCCGCGCGGCGATCGAATCGACCCAAGGGCGATGATGCGGGCCTCGATGCGGACCGGCGGCGATCTCGTCTTGCCGAAATTTCGTTCCCGCCGCGAGATTCACCCGCCGCTTGTGGTCCTCGCCGACATTTCCGGCTCGATGAGCCAGTACACGCGCGTCTTTCTCCATTTCATCCATGCCCTGACCGAGAAGCGGCGCCGGGTGCATACGTTTTTGTTCGGCACGCGGCTGACCAACGTCACCCGGCAGATGCGCCACAAGGATCCCGACGAAGCGCTCGCCGACTGTGCCGGCGCGGTGAAGGACTGGTCCGGCGGAACCCGCATCGGCGAGGCATTGGCGAGCTTCAACCTGACCTGGTCGCGCCGGGTGCTGACCCAGGGCGCGGTGGTGATCCTGATCACCGACGGGCTGGAGCGCGATTCGGTCGACGAGCTCTCGAAACAGATGGAGCGGCTGCATAAATCCTGCAGGCGGCTGATCTGGCTGAACCCGCTGCTGCGCTTCGACGGATTTTCAGCCCGCGCCAAAGGCGTCCGCGCCATGCTGCCGCATGTGGACGAGTTCCGCTCAGTGCATTCGCTGGAGGCGATGAGCGCGCTCTGCGATGCCCTGTCGGGTGGCGGGGGCCGGGAGACAGATCCGCGCTGGTGGATGAACGCCGCCGATCGTGCAATGGCGGCGTAGGGTCAGGCTTTGCCGACGATGGTGCCGCTTCGGCCGCGGCGGTATCGTGTGCCACGCCTTTGAGGAGGGTCAGATCATGTCCCAGACGATGCATGAGTTCGATGTCTTGAAGACCGCCGAGGCGTGGGCCGGCGAGGGGCGGAGCCTCGCGCTCGCCACAGTCGTCGAAACCTGGGGCTCGGCGCCCCGGCCGACCGGGAGCCAGCTGGTCATCGATGCCGACGGCAATTTCGAGGGCTCGGTCTCCGGCGGCTGCGTCGAGGGCGCCGTGGTCACCGAGGCGGTCGACGTGATCGAGGCGGGCGGGCCGCGCATGCTGGAATTCGGTGTCGCCGACGAAACCGCGTGGCGGGTGGGCCTGTCCTGTGGCGGGCGCATCCGCGTCTATGTCGAACGGGTGAATTGATGGACCGTGTGCTTCTGGCAGATTTGAACGTCGAGCGCGCCGCGCGCCGGGCGGCGGTCGTAGTCACCGATCTGGCGAATAGCGCCCAGCGGCTCGTGCGCGAGGCGGAGCTTGCGGGCGATCCGCTCGCCGAGCCGATCGGGCGGGTGGTTCGCTCCGGAAAATCCGGGATCGTCCAGACGGAGCATGGCGAGGTTTTCCTCAACGCCCATCTGCCGCCGGCCCGGCTCGTTGTCGTCGGCGCGGTTCATATCAGCCAGGCGCTGGCGCCGATGGCGAAGCTGGCCGGATATGATGTCGAGATCATCGATCCGCGCACGGCCTTTGCCACCAAGGAGCGTTTTCCCGACGTCACGCTTGTCGCCGAATGGCCCGAGGCGGTGCTGAAGGCCCGTCCGCTCGATGCCTATACGGCGCTTTGCGTGATCACCCACGATCCGAAGATCGACGATTATCCGCTGATTGAGGCGCTCAAGGCCGGGTGCTTTTACATTGGCGCGCTGGGCAGCCGGAAGACTCATGCGCGACGCGTCGAGCGACTGACCGACGCCGGGATGTCCGCCCAGGCGATGGACCGCATCGAAGCGCCGATCGGCGCCGATATAGGCGCGTCGACGCCCGGCGAGATCGCCGTCGCGATTCTCGCTTCGGTCATCGAGGCGTTCCGCAAGCGCAAGATGTTCGCCGAGCGCCGGGGCGAGACCGAGGCGGCATGATCTTCGGGGAGATACCGGTCGCGGAGGCGGAAGGGACGATCCTGGCGCACTCCCAGAGGCTCAGCCAGCGCCGGCTGAAGAAGGGGACACGGCTCTCGGAGGCGGACATTGCCGCGCTTCGCGACGCCGGCGTCGGCGTTGTCACCGCTGCCCGTCTCGAGCCGGGCGACCTGACCGAGGACCAGGCGGCGGCAGCGATCGGTGCCGCCCTTGGCGGTGCGGGAATTCGCGCGGGCGAGGCCGGAACCGGCCGTGTCAATCTCTTTGCGGAAACAGCGGGGCTGTTCCTGCCGGATCGCGCCATGGTCGACGCGCTCAACGCCATCGACCCCGGCGTGACCCTCGCGACGCTCGGCGAATACGCCCCCGTCGAGGCCGGGCGGATGGTGGCGACGGTGAAGATTATCCCGCTGGCCGTTTCCGGCGCGGCGGTCGAGGCGGCCGTGCGGCTCTGTTCGCGCAATACCGCGCTTCGGCTCGCGCCGTTTTCGCCGAAGCGCGTCGCGCTGATCCAGACGGAGCTTCCGGGCATCAAGCCGAGCGTTCTCGACAAGACACGAGCCGTCACCGAAACGCGGCTGTCGGCCTCCGGCTCGATGATCGTCGGCGAGATCCGCTGTGCCCATGAGGTGGGCGCCCTGACCGATGCCCTGCGGCGGCGCAAGACGGCGGATGTGACGCTGATCTTCGGCGCCTCGGCGGTGATCGACGGCGGCGACGTCATCCCGGCGGCGATCGCGGCGGCGGGCGGCCGGATCGACCATCTTGGCATGCCGGTTGACCCCGGCAATCTCTTGCTTCTCGGCACGTTGGACGGCCGGCCGGCACTCGGCGCGCCCGGCTGCGCGCGCAGCCCCAAGGAAAACGGCTTCGACTGGGTGCTAGATCGATTGCTGGCCGATCTCCCGGTCACCGGCGACGACATTCGGAAGATGGGCGTCGGCGGGCTCTTGATGGAGATCGCCTCGCGGCCGCAGCCGCGTGAGGCGGACGGCGCCGTCGAGGAGCCAGTCGTCGATATCGTCATCCTCGCCGCTGGCCGGTCGAGCCGCATGGGCGGGCCGAACAAGCTGCTGTCGACCTTCGAAGGCGTCCCGCTGATCCGGCGTTCGGCCGAGACCGCGCTGGCTGCGAAGCGCGCGGGACATGTACGGGTGGTCGTCGGGCATATGCGGGAAGAGATTGTCGCCGCCCTGGGTGACCTCGTCATCGACATCGTCGACAACCCCGTCTTCGCCGACGGGCTCTCGACCTCGCTCAAGGCCGGGTTCGCGGCCTCGTCTGGAGCCGACGGCGTCCTTGTCATGCTGGCCGACCAGCCGTTCCTGACACCGGCGGATCTCGACCGGCTTATTGCGGCCTTCGTGCCGTCCGGCGCGGGGTCGATTGCGGCGGCCTTCGATCGCGGCCGGCGGCGCAATCCGGTCGTGGTCTCGACGGTCTATCGCGGTGAGATCATGGCGCTTTCGGGAGATGTCGGAGCGCAAGGCGTGATCGCCGACCATCCCGACGCCGTGGTCGAGGTGGAAATCGGCGCCGCCGCGAGTGTCGACGTCGATACCCAGGAAGCTGTGCGCGCGGCGGGCGGCACGGTCGCGCAGGAACGTCATAATGCGTCCTGGCAAAGTGAATCATCAAAGCCGGCTAAGTGATTGGCTGAGAATCAAGAATCGCCTACGCCGTTAAGCGGCTGAGGACTAGTGGGAGGACGACATGGATCTGGGGCTGGCAGGAAAATACGCGATCGTTTGTGCGTCGAGCCGGGGGCTCGGCCGCGGCTGCGCCACCGAGTTGGCGCGGGCCGGCTGCACGGTGGTGCTCAACGGTCGTGACGAGGAGGTGCTGAACGCGACGGCAAAAGCCATCTCACGGGAGACCGGCGCCAAAATCATTCCCGTCGTCGCGGATGTGGCGACACCGGAAGGCCAGGCCCGGCTCGTCGGCGCGGTGCCGCAGGTGGACATCCTGGTCAACAACAATGGCGGCCCGCCGCTGCGTGATTTTCGGGCGCTCGGGCGCGACGATCTCATGGCCGGCGTGACCGGCAACATGATCGCGCCCATCGAGATGGTGCAGCGTGTCATCGACGGCATGGTCGAGCGTCGCTTCGGGCGGATCGTCAACATCACGTCGAGTTCGGTCAAGGGACCGATCCCCGGTCTCGACCTGTCCAGTGGTGCGCGCGCCGGGCTGACGGGCTTTCTGGCCGGTGTCGCCCGCACCGTCGCTGTCCACAACGTCACCATCAACCAACTGTTGCCGGGCGCCTTCGATACCGATCGACTGCGCTCCAATTTCGAGGCGGCGCAGAAGCGTGAGAACCGCAGTCTCGACGACATCCGCGCCGATCGGGCCGCCACTATTCCGGCCGGGCGCTTCGGCGAGCCGGACGAGTTCGGCAAGGCCTGCGCGTTCCTTTGCTCGGCGCATTCGGGCTATATCACCGGCCAGAGCCTCCTGATCGACGGCGGCGCGTTTCCCGGGGCGTTCTGAGGCCCATACGCTCCGGTTGGCGTTGGCGCGCCACGGTCGAGGTGACCAATCCCGGGAAAGTGACGAGTCCTGTGGCTCGGAAAGCACTGTTCGCGCTTGAACTTCGGCGCCCGGTAACACATCGTTAACTCTTAGGTCGCAGCATTTCTAATGCCGGCCGATGCCCGGCTGGCGCAGCGAAAAGGTGCGCCGATGACCATCAAGACCGTCGATCCGCAATTCGAACGGATGTTGCAGGGCTATGGCCTGACCACGGCGGAGGTCCTGTACCGGATGCCGGACCATCCCAGCTTCCTGCAGACCTTTGCGTGGCAGTTCGAGGATCTGGCCCCGGAATATCCCCGGCTGCGGCGTTTCCTCGACCATTGGGAACGCGAGATCGAGGCGGCGATCCACTCGGTGCGGATCATGCATGCGGGCCTGATCAAGCCGCGTGAACTGCGGCTCGTCCGCGACGCCGGTTACCTGCACTGAAGTCGTCGCTCAGATCAATCGCAGGCCTTTGAGGCTGGCATGGCCGGCCTTGCCGATGATGATGTGGTCATGCACGGAAATACCCAAGGGTTTCGCCGTCTCAACGATGGTGCGGGTCATGTCGATGTCGGCCCGTGACGGCGTCGGATCGCCGGACGGATGATTGTGGACCACACCATCCATTTCATTAAGTAATTGAAAATACTAAGGATTATTGAGTGTAGGATTCTGATGGGGTAGGTTTCTGGGATCGGATGTTTTGCCGACCCCTGCGATTATCATCGTTGATCCCCCTCTCTAATTCCTAGTCGTTTTGCTGCAGGACACATCACGATATTTTTCTGATCCCATGCCTCGATCTCGTTGACGGGATAGAGAACTGACTTGCCCACCTTCAAATAGGCGGGGCCTATTTTCATAGATCGCCAGTTTCGCAGTGTGCCGATGGTAATCGTCCCTCGGTAACGTTCCGCGACCTCTTCTGGGGTGAGATATTTCTGATCGGTCATGTTGCGTGGCCTCCGATAACGTTGTGACCCGCTGATGAAAACATTGGTCACGCCCGTGAGGGAAGGCGCTGTGCGTCGGAGTAGTGAGAAGGGACGGTCCCGGATATAGAACGGCGGGTTTGCTGTCTCTGGGCATTACTGACGAACAGATCTGCTGTAGCCAAGTTGTCCAACTGACGTAGCTTTCCGGCTCATAACCTGAAGGTCGTAGGTTCAAGTCCTAACTCATCGGTCGGTATGCGCAAAGGAACGTCGCGACGCCATCGGCGACAGCCTCATTCAGAACGTTCGGCTCAACGGGAAGCGCCCCGCCGAGGCTCTTCGCGTGCGCTTCTGCTGACATGAGTGCGACGAACTGACTTGCAGCGCGGGAAGAGTTTGGGATGGCGTGCATCCCTCGTTGCGACAGCCGTGCAAGCTCCTCGGTAAGCGCCTCATGGACGGCAAGTGGCCCTTCCGCCTGCCAGCCTCCAGGACATCTTTCGGCAGGTGTGCCTGTGTAGGGCGGTAAAAAAGTAGGCCACGAAGCGGCGCCGTTTTGGTCTGCCGCACCGGTGCAAAACCCGGCCAGTGGTCACGTCACAAGCCAGCGGAATCGCAAATTCAGGCGTCTCGGCAATGGAATCAAGCCTGTCCTTTTGCCGCGCGATCATGCCGACGCGCCAGCCGTCACCCAGAAAGCGCTCCGTCACCGTCCTTCCAATGCCCGAGCTCGCGCCGGTGACCACAATTGTGTTCATGAGATGCTCCAGGCCGAGGGGTTGCCGTTACACGGCACGCAGCCGCCGGATAGGCTTTCCGGGGGAAAGAGATTCCGCCGCGCGCAGGATCGCTTCTGCGTCGATCCCGTAATGGGCGTAGAGGTCGGCGATGGTGCCTGTCTGGCCGAAACGTTCGACGCCGAGCGGCCGGGTGGGATGGCCGTGAACCGATCCAAGCCAGGCCAGCGTCGCCGGATGGGCGTCCGAAACGGTGACCAGCGCGCAGTGCGGTGGCAGGCCTTCCAGCAGTCTTTCGACATGGCTGCGTGCGTGCACGAGGCCGCGTTCGCGGGCGCGCTGGGCGGCGGTCCAGCCGGCGTTGAGCCGGTCGGCGGAGGTGATGGCGAGCAGGCCGATGTCGCGGCGATACTCGCCCATGAGGCCGACCGCCTCGATCGCCTCGGGTGCGACCGCGCCTGTGTAGGCGACGATAATCTGCGCATTCGGTCCCGGTTCGCGCATCCAGTAGCCGCCGTCGATTATCTGGCGTTCCAGGTCCGCATCCATTTCCCGGGCGGGTTGTTCTTGCGGTCGGGTCGACAAGCGGAGGTAAATCGATCCGCCGGTGTCATCGTGCAACCAGTTGCGCTCATCGGGGTCGGCTTCCCCGTCGCGCTGCATATAGTCGAAACCGAAGCGCATGATGACTGCCAGTTCGTCGACGAATGCAGGCTCGAAGGCGGCAAGCCCGTCCTGCGCCATGCCAATCAGAGGCGTGCCTATCGACTGGTGTGCGCCGCCTTCGGGCGCAAGTGTGATCCCGGAGGGTGTCGCGATCAACATGAAACGGGCGTCCTGATAGCAGGCGTAATTGAGCTGGTCGGCGCCGCGGTAGATGAATGGGTCGTAGACCGTGCCGATCGGAAGCAGTCGTTCGCCGTTGATCGAGTGCGACAGCCCCAGGGCCGAGAGGACGAGAAAAAGATTGGCTTCGGCGATGCCCAGCTCGATGTGCTGGCCACCGGGCGAGAACTCCCACTGAAAGGTCGACGGGATGCGTTCCGCCTTGAAGGTATCGGCCAGTTCTTCTCTGGCAAACAGCCCCCTTCGGTTGACCCACGGGCCCAAATTGGTCGACACCGCTACATCGGGTGCCGTGGTGACGATCCGGCTCGCCAGTTCGCTGTCTTCCCGTGCAATTTCGTTGAGGATCTGCCCGAAGCCCATCTGGGTGGAAACAGGCTTTCCATTCGCTTCGGCGTGTTGCAGGCGATCGGGAATGGGAACGACGGGTGCCGAAAGCCGGCGCGGGCCCGACTTGAAGAAGGGCGAAGCTTCGATCGTGCGCTGGAGTTCCTCGCCTGGCAGATTCGCGCCTTCCCAGCGGTTCCATTCATGGCCTTCGCGCACGTTCATGGCCGCGCGGAATGCGTCCATCTGCGTCGGCGTCATCAGCCCGGCATGATTGTCCTTGTGCCCGGCGAGCGGCAGGCCGTTCCCCTTGATGGTATAGCAGATGAACAGGGTAGGTCGGTCGTGACCCTTGGCGGCCTCGAATGCCTCGAGTAGCGCATCGAGATCGTGACCGCCGAGATTGCCCATCAGTGCCGCAAGTTCCTCGTCGTTGCGGCTTTCGATGAGCTTGGTGACATCTCCCTGATCGCCGAGCTCGTCCATCAACCGTTTGCGCCATGTCGCGCCGCCCTGGAATGTCAAAGCCGAATAGAGCTGGTTGGGACACCCATCGATCCATGTCTTCAGCCGCTCGCCGCCCGGTTCAGCGAAGGCCGCCTGTTGCAGGCGCCCATACTTGACGATGACGACATCCCAGCCGAAATCGGAAAAGATCTGCTCGAACTTCTCCCATAATCCTTCGCGAACAACGGCATCGAGCGACTGGCGATTGTAGTCGACGATCCACCAGCAATTTCTCAACCCCTGCTTCCAGCCCTCGATCAGAGCCTCGTAGATATTGCCCTCGTCCAATTCGGCATCCCCGACCAGCGCGACCATGCGGCCCTCGGGACGGTCCTTCATCCAGCCATGCGCCGTCACATAATCCTGGACCAAGGAGGAAAAGAGGGTCTGCGCGACGCCGAGTCCGACCGATCCGGTGGAGAAGTCGACATCGTCAACATCCTTGGTGCGCGAAGGATAGCTCTGCGCCCCCTTGAAACCGCGGAAATTCTTGAGGTTCTCCAGCGTCTGGTTGCCGGCCAGATACTGGATCGCATGGAATATCGGCGAAGCGTGCGGTTTGACCGCCACCCGGTCCTCCGGTCTTAGCACCCGGAAGTACAGGGCCGTGAGAATCGACGCCATGGAGGCTGACGAAGCCTGATGGCCGCCAACCTTGATCTCGTCGCTTTCGCGCACGTGGTTGGCGTGGTGGATCATCCAGGACGCCAGCCATAATACGCGACGTTCAAGTTCCTTGAGTTGATGCGAGACGACCATTTCCATATCCGGTAATTGAATGGGGCTTCATTGGCAGATTATCGCGCGCCACGCAGCGGTTCCTTGCGAACTAAACCCGAATTCTGCTAAATTTTGGCTGGTCCTGAGCAGGACAGGTAATATTGCAGTGGAATCCGCCAGAATGGATAACCTCGACCGGGCAATCGTGCGCGAATTGCAGGCGGATGGCCGCATTTCCGTCCAGGAACTCAGCCAGCGTGTGGGTCTGAGCCCATCGCCCTGCGCCAGGCGCATCCGTATGCTGGAAGATGCGGGCGTGATTGCCGGGTACCATGCACTGGTTGATGAGGTTAAGGCCGGCTTCGCCTTTTCGGTTTTCGTCTCGGTCAAGCTCGACCGCCAGGTGGACGATATGCTCAAGGTGTTCGAGGACGCGATCCGCGCCCATCCCGAGGTAGTGGATTGCTGGCTGATGACCGGCAATCGCGACTATCTTCTCCGGATCGCCGTGCGCGACATCGCGGAATTCGAAACCTTCCTGACCGGAAAACTGACCAAGTTGTCGATTGTCGCCTCGATTGAGAGTTCGATCCCGCTGAGAAGGGTGAAATCGGGGATTTCGAGGTCGCGATAGTTTCTGACCCGCCACTCACCTGCGACGGGTAAATTCCTCCAGCTGGGATTAGAGTCCGGCCGTTCGTCGAAGGATGGACTGTTGAAGAGAAAGCGATTCACGGAAGAGCAGATCATTGCGGTTCTGCACGAGCATGAGGGTGGTGCGAAGTGCGCCGATCTGTGCCGCAAGCCCGGGATGTCGGAGGCGGCAAAGGCGGGCCGCCGGCCGGGCACGGATTTTTTCGGATCTCGCGCTCCGCCTTTTGAGCTTGGCGATCTCTTTGCGCAACGGGTCGATCTCAAGCCACTCTGGCTTCCCCTGCCCATGGCCGAGAAAGGCCTGCTGCGGATCAGAAGCGAACTCTCGAAGCTATTTGCGCGACACATTCTCGTGGAGATCAAGGTCGCAGGCAGCCTGGGCCGCTGATACGCTGCGGAAGTGTTCAACGATCGCCGCGATGCGCGCCGCATTCGAGGACGCCAACATAGAGTTTATCCCCGAGAATGGCGGACCCTGGGCGTTCGTCTGATGAAATCCGCCAGCATCCCGAGATCTGGCGAGTGACAGGACCTGAAACCATACACATGATTGGCTCTCTATCCGGAGAATCATGCGATGGTCTCGGACAAACCAGCACCAGCGAGTTCCCGTTCCGGTGGTGGAGCCAATGACGGCGACAAGCCGACAGGGCGTCGGCTTCAGGTCGGCGTCGGCCGGGCGATGGCGCATCATGGCGAACTCCTGCAGGGCGTCTTCGAAGGCGCGGATGGAGGGCTCCATCGCGGGCTCGTCACCCTGCCACTGGCCGCGCAGCCATCGACGGTCACCTTCTGGCCGGGAGGGCAGGGCAACATCCGCGTGCGGCCGGCGGATCGCAGGAAAACCGCGCGTGCGGCGGCGCTGACGCTCGAACATCTGGGTTTTCCCGATGTCGGCGGCGATCTCACCATCGAAAGCGATATTCCGGTCGGCCACGGCTATGGCTCGTCGACGGCCGACGTTATCGCCGCGATCCGTGCGGCGGCTGCAGCGGCCGGTGCGACGCTCCGCCGCTCGACCGTTTGCGGGTTGGCGGTCGAAGCCGAAGAGGCGAGCGATGCCATCGCCTATGGCGACCAGGCAGTGCTGTTCGCCCATCGGGAGGGGCGTATCCTCGAACATTTCGGGGGTGAAGTACCGCCGCTTCTGGTGGTCGGCTTCCGGACCGATGTTGCCCGTCCGATCGACACGCTCAGCCTGTTGCGGGCGCGTTATAACGGCCAGGAAATCGAGCAGTTCCGGGTGCTGCGCGGCCTGGCAGCTCACGCGATCCGGCAGCAGGATCCCGGCCTGATCGGCCGCGTCGCCACCGCGAGTGCTCGCATCAGCCAGCGTCATTTGGCCAAGCCGTGCTTCGAGACGGTAGTGAAGCTGGCGCAGGAGCATGGCGCATGCGGCATCCAGGTCGCTCACAGCGGCACGCTGATGGGCGTGCTCTTCGATGGCGATGAACGCGGCGTCGTGGCACGCGCCGCAGTCCTTGCCGGGACATTGGGTCACGCCGGATTTCGCGGGATCAGGACCTTCGCCGTCAACGTCGATGGAACCTCCCTGCAATGAGTGGCACGGACGATTTTCTTTCCGCCTACGAAAAGCCTCGCGTCGCGCGTCTGGCGCACAATCTCTTCGCCGCGTGTTTCCCGCTGATGAAGCTTCTGCCCGCCCGTTTCATGCTCGATCGCGCCCAGGCAGACGGCCGACTTGTGTCCGGCGGATCGGTCGCCGAGACGACCTCGGGCACATTCGGCCTCGCGCTCGCCATGCTGGCGGCGGTGCGCGGTTTCGATCTCACCCTGGTCAGTGCCGCCAGCCTGATCGATCGAAGGCTAAGGCGCCGCCTGGAGCACCTCGGCTCTATCGTCCACGTTATCGACGATCCGGAGGGTTCCGGCGCCCAGCGCGAGCGGCTCGAGCGGCTCCATGCAATCCTGGAACACCGTCCGGAAACATTTTGGCCGCGGCAATACGACAATCCGGACAATCGGCTGGCCTATGGGAAGCTTGCCGAATGGATTACCCGCGAGATCGGCCGCGTCGACTGCCTTGTCGGCTGTGTTGGTTCTGGCGGTTCGCTTTGCGGCACGGGCGAATTTCTACGCGAACTTTTCCCTGACCTAGCCATCATCGCCGTCGACACCCATCGCAGCGTGTTGTTTGGTCACGCGCCCGGCCCGCGGCTTTTGCGTGGCCTCGGCAACTCAATCCTGCCATCAAACCTGCGCCATGAGATGGTCGACGAGGTTCATTGGGTCGGTGCCTTGCCCGCCTTTGCGTCGGCGCACCGACTTCATCGTGGTCATGCCGTCTTTATGGGGCCGACCAGCGGGGCGGCAGCGCTGGTGGGGGCATCGTACGCGCGCAAGCATCCCGATGCGGTGACCGTTGTCATCCTGCCCGATGAAGGTCACCGCTATCAGAATACGGTCTATGATGATGGCTGGCTTGCGGCGCTCGAGGGCTGGCCGGTTGCTGTTCCCGACAAACCTGAAACGCTTGCCCGGATCGAGGCACGGGGGGAGGGCGAATGGACGCGCCTTGTCTGGGGCCGCAGCCCGCTGCGCACAATGCTCGAGGCCGAGCGTGGCGCGTAAATCGTTGGCCTCGCGTTGCGGTTATCTCGGCCACGCTTCTTTCCGGGAGCACTGGCGAGCGGCTGTCGCGCATTATCCGCTGATGCTCCCGAAACAGCCGCCGTCCGTGGCATGGCCTTGTTACGCTACATTGCCGGATCTCCGCCAGCGCAGTTGGCGCATAAGCGGCAGGACCAGCGTAAGCGCCGCAATAACGAGGAAGGTGAGGCTGATCGGGCTCGTGACGAAAAGCACCGGGCTGCCGAAGCCGAGGATCAGACCCTGACGGAGGTTTTCTTCGAGCAGCGAGCCAAGCAGGAAGGCGAGGAGCAGCGGCGCCAGATCGAAACCGCTTTTTCGGAGGCCATAGGAAAGGAACCCGCAAATCGTGACGACGCCGACATCAAACAGGCTGTTGTTGATGGAAAAGGCGCCGATCACGCAGAAGATCAGGATCGAGGGGGCCATCATCGCGGACGGGATGCGCAGCAACAGGACGAAGACGCGGATAAGGGGCACGTTCAGAACGATCAACATGGCGTTGCCGATCAGCATGCTGGCAATTACGCCCCAGAAGATATCGGGATGGTCGACTATAAGCCGCGGGCCGGGCACGATGCCCTGCATGAGGAGTCCGCCCATGATGACGCCGATGACCGCATTGGCGGGAATGCCAAGGCACAGGAGCGGGATGAAGCTTGCCTGGGCGGCCGCGTTGTTGGCGCTTTCGGGTCCGGCCAGCCCCTCGATCGCCCCTTTGCCGAACCGCTCCGGCGACCGCGATAGGCGCTTTTCCATGACATAGCTGGCGAAGCTTGCGATCAGAGCGCCACCGCCGGGAAGAAGGCCGAGAAAGAAGCCCAGCAACGTGCCCCGCGTCATCGGCATGGCGGAATCCTTCCAGTCTCTGGCGTTAGGCAGCAGGTCGCGCAGGCGGTAGTGTGCCGAGAGCGCCGCAGTGAAATCCCTTTGGCGTTCAGCGAGAATGAGGACCTCGCTAACCCCGAACATGCCCATGGCGAGGACGGCGACGTGGAAGCCGTCGCGCATATACGGAACCGATAGTGTGTAGCGCTCCTCGCCAGAGACCAGGTCGACTCCGACGGAGGAAAGCAGTAGGCCCAGCGCCACCATGGCCCAGGCATGCGTGCGTGGCCCCTCGCCGATATTGGCGGCAAGCGTCAGGCCGAACACCACGAGGGCGGTCTTCTCGACCGGACCAAAGGCCAGCGCCGTCGAGGCGAAGGCCGGGCCCACCAGCGCAATCGCGAAGGTGGCTGCGATGCCTGCGATGAAGCTCGCAAAGGCAGTGATGCCGAGCGCCACACCGGCGCGGCCGGCCTGCGCCATCGGATAGCCGTCGAAGCAGCTGACCACACTGGCCGCTTCGCCTGGCACGCGGAGCAGGATTGAGGCCGTCGAGCCGCCATATAGCGACCCGTAGTAGATGCCGGCAAGCAATATGACCGCAGCGGTCGGCTCCAGCATGATCGAGACCGGCAGCAGCAGGCTGATGGTTGCAGTCGGACCGAGGCCCGGCAAGATGCCGATTGCGGTACCGAGGACAGCGCCCAGGAAGGCGACGGCAAGATTGGTGGGTTGAAGGGCGACGCCCAGCCCACCGATCAGATTGACGATGGCATCCATTCATCCGATCCCCAAAAGGCCCGCCGGCAGTGGCACGCCGAGAAAATGGCGAAACAAGCTCCAGGACAATACTGCCAGCCCTACGGCCACGGTAAGCGCGTGTGCCCAGGAGCGGTTTTCGATTCCGCGCAAGACCCCGAGGAGGAGACCAAACGTGGCAACGACCGCGCCAAGAGGCTTCAATGCGAGCCCGAATCCGGCAATCGCGGCTGCGTAGCGCAGGAGTCGTCTGCGATCGACCGGCTCCTCCTCAGCCTGTGCGAGCCGGCCCTGAATAGCGGCGCCGATGGAGGTGGTGAGCAGCAGCGCTCCGGCGACGAAGGGGAACAGGCCCGGTCCCGGCCGGTCTACCGCCCACAGTCCAAGCCGCCATGCGGATGCCGCGGCGATAAACCCGACCGCCGCGAGGCCGGTCGCGCTCAATCGCGCCGGGTTCATGGACGCAGCTCAAGGGCATCGATTTGGCGGCCGATCTCGCGATAGCCGTCGACCACGGTTTTCATGAAGCTGGCGTTGTCGGCATAGACCCGGTGGCCGTGCAGGGTCTTAAGAAAGCCCTGGTATGCGTCGCCTGTCGTCATCTCCTCGAGGAGTTCCTCCCACCACGATACGATTTCGGCAGGCAGACCCGCCGGCCCGAACAAGCCATAGGCGGCGGGAATGGCGAGCGGATAGCCGCGCGTCTTGAAAGTGGGCAGCTCGGGCTGTTCGGGGATCGGATCCGGGCCCGTCTCGATCAGGAGGCGAATGGAACCGGCTTCCAGATGCGGGCCGTAGCCGGAGGCTACCACTGCGTCGATATGGCCACCGAGCAACGCGGTGACGGCCTCCGCACCGCCGCCGAAGGGCACAAATACCGCCTCGACCCCTTCCTGACGAAAGGCCGCCTCTGTTGCGATATGCGCCAGTCCTCTCGGGGCGGCCGTCGCCCATCTGAGTCGATGCGGATTGGCCTTGGCATGAGCGAGGAGGGCGTCCCAGCTCGCAAACGGGCTGTCGGCTTGCACGAAGAAGGGAATCGAGATGCCGGCAAAAGCGGCGATGTAGGTGAAGTCTTTCACCGGATCATAAGGCACTTTCTGGATGTGTGGGGCCACCATCAGCGGGCTTGCAGAAAAGAGCGACAAGACCGAGCCGTCGGGCTTGGCACGGGCCACTTGGTCGGTGGCGATTGTGCCGCCCGCCCCTGGCCGGAAATCGAGTGTGACCGGCACGTCGCGGGCGGATTTGGCATATTTGGCGGCGGTGCGGGCCGCGAGGTCACCGGCACCACCAGCCGCAAAGCCAACGACAATAGTGGCGTCACCGGCTGGATAGGGTCGTGCGGCGGCGAGCGCCCGCAATGGCAGGGGAACTGCGGCCAGTGTCGAGCCGATCAAAAAGTTGCGTCGATCCATATTTCCTCTCCTTATTCTGTTTTTCCTAGTCGGCCGGTTCAAGGCTCACTTCGTGGTCCGCTTCCACGCCGAGCAGATCGTTTCGGGACAAATGTCCCCAAGCTTCCGCAACCGACGCGAAGGAGCGGTGGGCTTCCTTGTCCGGCAGCGAGCGGTCGATGTCTTTCAGGCCGCTGGCGGTCACAATGGCGACGACGAGGTCACCTGGCGCGATGACGTTTTTCTTCCGGAGGAATTCGATGGCGACAAACGGGGTCACCGAGGCCAGTTCAGCGAATATCCCTTCCTTAACGGCTAGGCGCTCCTGCCAGGCGATCAGGCCGCCATTGCCAATCGGTACGGCCAGACCATCCGACTGCCTGAGCGCGTTCAATGCTTGAAACGTGCTGCGCGTGGCGCCGATCGAAACAGCAAGAGGATCGAACCCGGCCTTCACGTCGGGTACGCAATCACCATCACCGGCCAGCGCGGCAGTCAGCGAACCGTGCACTTCCGCGGCAACCAGCCGCGGCAGGCGGGCGATCGCGCGCCGCTTATAGAGTTCCCTAAAACCTTGCCACAGACCGGCCAGTGCATCGCCATAGCAGACCGGCAGAACGCACCAGTCGGGAACGGCACCTCCCATCTGTTCGACAATCTCGTAAGCGAGTGTCTTGTAACCCTCGATGCCGGTCGGATGACTGCCGACAACGGGAGCACGGAAGGGAGAGGCGGCGAACCAGCCGTGACGTTCCACGCCCTTGGCGATGAAGTCCCAGCGATCGGTCTTGTTCACAAAGGGCACCGCGATGGCGCCAGTCTTGCGGATCTGGGCGAGCATCGGTCCGGTGGCGCCGGCAAAGGTGGCGACGATACAGGTGAGGCCGGCCCGTGCCGCATAAGCGGCGAGCGAGGCGCCGGCATTGCCCGATGATGCAGTCGCCACGACATGTGCCCCCTGCATGCGCGCAACTGAGACGGCGACAGACGAAAAGCGATCCTTATGCGACCAGGTCGGGTTGCGACCCTCATCCTTGATGTAGAGATGAGTGAGACCGAGCCGAGCGCCGATGGCGGGTGCCGGCACAAGCGGTGTCAGGCCTTCTCCGAGGGAGACGGCATCGGATGCGGGGCATGGAAGGCGATCGGCATAACGCCACAGCGAAGGCATCGCCCGCATTGAATCCGATGCGTCGCTTGTGGTGGCACCTCCGCCATGGCCGACAACGTACAGATTGGCGGGCGCTTCGTCATAGCAGGCCGGGCAGCCGCGGGAGTCGAGATCAAATCCCGCTGGATAGCGGGCGCCGCAGCGGATGCAGGCGTAGCCGAGGAACGTGGTCATGGCACCACCACCATGAGGTCGCCGCTGGTGTCCATCAGCCGCTCGACACCGTCGGCCCGCACCACCACCATGTCCTCGACCTGCAGCCCCCAGCGGCCGAGCTCGTAATAGGGCGTCTCGATACACAGCACCATGCCGGCTTCGATGCTCTCGTCGCTCGTTGCCGTCAGCGAAGGCGCGTCATAACCGTCGATCCCGATGCCATGACCGACATGGTTGCGCCTGTAGTGGCCGATACCCTCCCGGCGGACCGTTTCAACGGCCGCCTCGAAGACGTTGGCGACGCGCACGCCCGGCCTGATCAATTCGCAGGCCCGTTCGACCCCGGCTAGCAGGGCGCGATGATAGCGGCGCACCTCCTCTGACGGCTCGCCGAAAATAGCAATGCGGGCAATGTCGGCGCGATAGTGACGGTAGCGCCCACCGACATCGAAGCGGATGACATCGCCTTGTCTCAGCTTGCGATCGGAAGGCTGGACGTTCATCAGTGCGCTTCTTTCGCCGAAGCCGATGCAGCCGAGCACCGGAAAGGCATCGTCCTGGACGGTCTGGGCATGGAAGGCGCGCGCGAGATCGACCTCGCTTGCTCCCTCACGGGCGACACCAAGTGCGGCCTTGATCGAGTGCTCAGCGATCTCCGCGACCCTGGCCAGCCGGGTGATCTCTTCCGGTGTCTTGACGGCGCGCACATATCGGAACAGTCCAGCGGCCGGAATCAGGCTCGCGCCGGGCAGGCGCTCCCGAAGGGCTTCGAACTGACCGGGCATGAACCCGATCTCATCAATCCCGATACGAGCGCGGCTGAGACCCGCGTCCATTAACCCCGCGACGAGCGCGGAGAGCGCATCGTCATGATTGAGTGCCTCTTGGAGTTCGAGCAGCCGCTGGCTGACCGGATCCTTTGCATCATCGGGGTGCCCATCGACATGAAAGGCACCATAGCGGCGCACGCGCTCGACCCAGACTTGCTGGTCAGCGACCAGATCGAGCGTAGCCGTGCTGGTGACTATCTCAGCTTCCCCCTTGCCGGGCGCCGGCCACACGACATAGGCCTGAGGGCCGCGACGGATCCATTGCGGCAGGGCCCAGAAGCCGCTCATATAGGTGACGTTTTCCGGGGTCGTGGCAATGACCGCGTCGAGCCGCAGCTCGGCCATCCGAGCATGAAGGCGATCCTTGTTGAGCAGCACGATATCAGGCGGCATGGCGGGGGTCCTTGCCTTCTCGCTCGCTCTGATTTGCGAAACCCAGACCCGCCGAGATCCGCGCGGCGGCGGCCATCACCTGTTCCCCTACATCGGCAATTTCGATGTGCGGGCCGACGGCGCGCGGATAGGCAACGCTGATCGCGGCGATTACCGAGCCGCTACTACTGCGCACCGGCGCGCCGACCGAAATAACGCCAAGAATGTTTTCGTCGAGCGAGGTGGTGTAACCGATCGAGTGCGCCGAGCGGAGTTGGCTGATCAGCCGATCGGGCTCGGTCACGGTGCGCGGCGTCAGCCGGTCGAGAGGCGCTTCGCCAAGAATCACTCCGATCGCGTCATCGGGTAGTTCAAGCAGCAGCGCCTTGCCGAGCGCGGTTGAATGCAATGCCATCCGCTCGCCCGGCGAAGAGCGGATAACGACCGGACTGCGGCTCTGGACGGCGAGAAGATAAAGACCGGCCGACCCGCTGCGCACGCCCAGAAAGGCGTTAAAGCAGCCCTGGGCTGCCAAGGCCTGCAATTCCGGTTCGGCAAAGCCCATCAACCGGTCCTTGCGCAGCACGTGCTGGGCAAGGACGAGCACTCCATGGCCGATGCGGTATCGTCGCGTGTCGGCCGCCTGTTCGACATAGCCATGTTTGGCGAGCGTGTTCAGAAGCCTCTGGATGGCCGGTGGGCTTAGCTCCAGCCGTCTTGCGATCTCGCGCACGCCCACCGGTTCGTCCGACTCTTTCAGCATCTCCAGTACCGAAAGCCCGCGTTGCAGGGAAAGGCTGCCTGGCATCATTTGTTCCTTTAATAGGAATAGTGTTCCAATAAACACCAATTAAGCGGAGAACCCCGTTCGGTGTCAAGCGCGAATGTTTACTATAGTGTGTCGCTCTAAAGTGTGCGGTGCAGCGACCATGCGGGCATGGATATCCGCGGGGTGGTCGGTCTCAACGTGCAGCGTCTGCGGCGCAAGCGCGACATTTCCCAGGAGGAACTGTCGCTGCGCTCGGGCTGTACGCGCGGCTATCTGAGCGGCATCGAAACCGGTCGCCGAAATCCCACCGTCCTGTTCCTCGCGAGTCTTGCCAAGGCGCTGGAGAGCGACGTCTCGGAGTTCTTCGTCAGGCCGGCAAAGGTCAGGGCCACCAGGAAAGGCGGCGCCCGCCATCGGCAAGGCGCGCCAGCGCCGAGGCGATGTGGCGGTAGGTCGTGTCGGCCATACGGCCGGACACATGCGCCGTCGCCGAAAAGGGTGGGTTCATCAGGATGACGGAAGGACGGATCGACGGATCGAGGTGATCGTCGATCTGCGCTGCGTCGAAGCGGGTGACGGAACGACCTGGAAAAAGCTGGGACAGCAGCGTGGCACGGGTGTTGGCCAGTTCGTTCAGGACGAGCGACCCACCGGAAAGCACGGCAAGGATGGCGAGAAGACCGGTGCCCGCCGAGGGTTCCAGAACCAGATCGTCCGGCGCGATCGCTGCGGCGGTGCTGGCGGCAAGGCCGAGACCGATCGGCGTCGAGAATTGCTGCAGGGATTGGCTCTCTTCGGAGCGGCGTGTGTGGGTGGGAAGGAGGCCCGCAATCCTGTCGAGCAAAGCGAGCAGCTGGGCCGGAGACGCGGCTTTGCGCTTCAGTGCCTTTGCGTATTTGCGCAGAAACAGAATGGTCGCCGCCTCGCAAGCGTCGTAACCGGCCTTCCAATCCCAGGCGCCGGACGTATCCAACGCGCCGAAAGCGGATTCCATGGCCGATCGCAGCATGGCGGCGTCGATCCGCGCGCCGCGTTCGAGATGGGGAAGAAGTAGCGTAGCGGCTTGCGCGATGGCGTCGGCTGGATCGGGATTTGGGACGTGGGATGAGGATACAGCAGGTGCCGCGAGCGCAGATGGTGATGTCATGGGAAAGACTTTCGGGAGAGCGGGAACGGGACGAACCGGCGGGCACTCTCTCTTCCCCGCATCGGCTCGAACCCGTCCCAGCCTTCCTCTCCCTCTCACCTCCCGTCCGAATCCTCACCGGACGGGTCCGGCGGCAGATACGCGTCATAGGGGTTGCCGTCGGCCAGATGGCCGAATGGCGTGAACACATAGTCGTCACCGTCGCGGCCGACCGCGCAGAGGACGTAGCGGGGTGCTCCGCTCGCCGCGTCCGCGCATTCCATCAGGGCGAGATTGCCGTCTCCCGCCGCTCGCAGAAGTGTCTCGAAATTGCTGCGAGCATGGTCGGGGATGCTCATGGCGCGCCTCCATCGTCATCCGCTATGGTGTCCGCGAGCCAACCATGGGTGTCGATCCAGCCGACGGTTTCACCGGTGGCAAGGTCCATCAAATGCGCGCCGCCCCCGAAGGCGTCGATACGCGGGCGGGAACAGCTGTTGGCGAATTGGAAGCCCCAGCGGCCCGTAAGCCCGAATTCCTTCGCGCAAATCCGCACGAAGGTGATCAGAGATTCCTGATCGCCGGTGACATCATCGCGCATCCAGAGTCGGGTGCCACCATGTTCGGGTTCGATCGACAGCGCGAAACCGTCCGAGGGCGGGTCTTCCGATACGCCGTCCACGGAGAGCTGGGTGTAGAGATCGAGGGCACGCACGGCGTTCGCGGGTGTGCCCACGTCGAGCAGGCAGGAGAAGTGCGTGTAATAGTCTGCCATGTGAGGCTCCTGAAACGAAAAGAGCCCGGCTGTCTGCCGGGCTCGGTGGATGGGAAATGGGAGGTCCGGGGCAGCCAATGCCGCCCCGGTGTCGGTTATTCGGCCGCGACCAGATGATCGCTTTCGGCCTCATCAGCGTCGTCTGCCGCGTCCTCGTCATCGGCGAGGAATTCCGGCAGCGCTTCGCCCTCATCGTCATCCGCCTCGTCGGACGGGTCGTCGATCTCAATGAGACGCAGCGGCTCGGGCAGCCAATCGCTCTCGGCCAGGAGCCGTTCGGCCTCCTTGGCCATGTCACCCTTCTTCAGGTGCTCGATGAGCCGGGCGGCCTGTTCGCCGACACCCTCCCGCACCGCCTCGACTATGCGTGCCTTGGTGACGCGGCCGAGATAATTGGCGGCCGTCGGTTTCCAGCCCGCCTCGATCATGTCGAGCTTGACGGCCTTGGCGAGACGGTTTGCCTGACCGAGACGGCGTTCGAGACCGGCCTTCGACAGTCCGGCGCCGTAGCGATCGACCTTCTCGTAGAGGGCGTTGACGCCATAGCTGACGCAATGGGCGAGCAGCGCCATGCGGCTGGCGTCATCGAGCGCGTCGAGCCAGTCCCACAGCGCCTGGTCGTCCTGCGGGATGTCGGTCTTCCACGCCTCCTGCCGCTCGTTCACCGACTTCGCGGACAGGCTGTCCTTCAGGTCGGCGGACTGGGCGGGGAAGAAGACATGGTGGACCGAGGCTTCGAGGCATCCGGACGAAGCGGCGTATCGCCCGAATGTATCGGTCACCAGCTTATGCAGCAGCGCGGTCATGGCGATGTGCGGATTGCCCGCCACCGCATCGCGCAGAGCGAGCGTCCGGTGCGCGGTCAACTCCATGACCAACCGGTCCGGCAGCGGCTTGATGCCGTCATCCTCTTCGTCCTCCGGGGCCGCTTGTTGACCGGCAACGGAGATGGTGGCACCCGTCGATGCGTCGGACCCGTCCATGCCAGCAGTCGCGCCTTCACCATCCTCCGGTGCCTCGTCCTCGGGGCGGACGTAGCCGCGGTCGATGGACAGCGAGCCGTTGCCGCCGATGCTGACGAATACCCCGGCACGGGCGATCTCGTCGGGATCGTAGATGAACGGTCGCGACTCGAAGGTGGCCAGCGCCGTTTCGATCTCGCCGAGCCGTTCGTCGATCTCCTCGGGCAGTTCCTCGGCTTTCGCATGATCGGCTTCGAGCTCGGCATATTCGGCCTCCAAGCTCACGATCATCGCCTGTTCCTCGTCGGTCAGATCGACCGGCGTGCCGTCCATCCGGCGCAGGCCGTAGGCGGCGTCATAGGGCATGTTGACGGCGACCTCGATCCACTTCCAACCCTCTTCGGCGATCTCTGCGGCCATGGCCTTGAGTTTCTCGGTGGCGAGCCGGTCGAGCAAAGCCGCATCCTGCAGCCAGCCGCCATCGTCTGACTGGAACAGGTCTCGCAAGATCGTACCGCCAGCCTCCTCATAGGCCGCGAGCCCGACGAAAACGGCGCGCTTGTCGGATGCCCGTACAGTGGTTTCGGTGAGCAAGCGCCGGATCTGGTAGGTATCCTTGGACCAGGAGGAATCGAGTGCCTCCCAGACCTGTTCCTGCCGGTCGTGATCGGGATTGATGGTGAACGTCATCACCTGATCGAGGGATATCTCGTCGGTTTCATAGAGGTCGAGCAGCTTCGGCGAGACGGCGGCGAGCCGCAGCCGCTGCTTGACAACGTTGACCGGGACGAAGAAGGCGGCAGCGATCTCCTCCTCGGACTGACCCTTCTCGCGCAGGGTCCGGAAGGCGCGGAACTGGTCGAGCGGATGCAGCGCCTCGCGCTGCGTGTTCTCGGCGAGCGAGTCGTCTTCGGCGAGGATGTCGCTGCCCGCCTCACGCACGACGCAGGGCACGGGTGCCGTCTTGTTCAGACGCTTCGCCTTGACCAGATGTTCGAGCGCCCGGTAGCGGCGGCCGCCGGCCGGAATCTCGAACATGCCGGTCTCGTTGCCGTCCTCGTCAACGACGGGACGGACGTGGAGGCTCTGCAGGAGACCGCGTCGGGCGATATCCTCGGCGAACTCCTCGATCGAGACGCCGCTCTTGATGCGGCGGACGTTGGACTGGCTCAGCACCAGCTTGTTGAAGGGGATGTCGCGCGAGGACGACAGGGTGAGTTTCTTAAAAGACATGATCGGTTCTCCGTGATGGGGCGACGACGGATGCCCAGGATGGGCAGAAGAAGCCCCGGTGGGGCTTCTTCACGGAGGAATGGGAGCCTCTCTCTTGCCTCCAACCCGTCACTAAAACCCCTTCACTCCTCTCCCTCTCTTCCTGAGCCGCCGCGGAACCGGAAAGGCGTGATTCCGGCTTTACGCTTCCGCGTAAGCCGGGTCGGCCACATCCCGATCCCGCGCGGCCGCCACCGTCTCGCGTTCCGGCAGAAATCCGAGCAGCCAGTCCGCCGCCTTGCTCGCTTTGGAGGCGGCGCGGACGATGGCGCGGTTGTCCTCCTTCAGGACTTCCAGCCATGAGCCGATGTAGTCGGCGTGCCGCACCGTCGGCACGATGCCGAGCGAAGCGCAGCAGAAAGCCGCGTTCATTTCGGCGATCAGCTCCTCGAAGGCGTACTTCTTGGAGCCGAACGAGTCGGACATGTCGCGGTCGAGCCGGGAAGAATGACCTGAAGCATGCCCGAGCTCATGGAGTGCCGTTCGGTGCCAGTTTATGGGCTCGAAATAGGCCTGCGGCGGCGGCACCTGCACATAGTCGTGCGCGTGCGCGTAGAAGGCCCGGTTGCCGCCGATGCGGAAGTCGATCCCCGTCGCCGCGATCAGCGCATCGACGCGCGGTTCCATCAGACCGACCGGCGCCGGCGGCGCGGCGGTCGCGACGTCTTCGGGCAGGTTCTCGCACTGGTCGGTGTTGAAGACGGTGAAGCGCTTGAGGAACGGGATCGCCTGGGCGTCCTCGCCGGTCTCGCGCACACGGCGCTTTTCGTCCTCCGGCACGAAGCGGTCGGCATAGACGACGGTGGTGCCGCGTTCGCCTTTGCGGACATTGCCGTCGAGCGACAGCGCCTGGCGAAAGGTCAGCCAGCTCTGACCGGGGAAGCCATGCTCGATGACGGCGCCCCAGAGGATCAATACGTTGATGCCCGAATAGCTCCGGCCGGTCGCGGCATTGTTCGGCATGGCGAGCGGTGCCTTGGCGGCCGCCGTCGCCCAGGGCTGGACCCAGGGCACGCGGCCCGCCTCCAGCTCGCCGATGATTTTCGTGGTGATTTCGTCATAGAGGTTGGTCCGGTCGCGCTTAGCGCCGGTGTTGCGCTTGTTTCTGGGCATCGCGGTTCTCCGCGACGGGCGCCGAGGGCCTCTCCTCCGGCTTTCAACCCGTCACGGCAAACCCGTCCGCACTCTCGCTCTCATTCGGGCCGCATCCGCAAAACCAGAAAGCTGGGTTTGCGGGCAAATGGCAGTACGGATTCCGTGTCGGGCGGAGCGGGGGAGGGGGGGATTGAGTGAGCTGTGGTCAGGAGTGCTGGGTGCGTGGGTCGAATAGACGTTCGACCTTGAAAAGTCCGGCCATTGGCCGTACGTTGGGTGTATAGGAGATATCAAGATGGTTGAGTCCGTAATGAAACCAACTCGGGGTCGGGTCCGTGGGGAGCGTCTTGAGACGCGTGTGACGGCCGACCAGAAGAGCCTGATAGAGCATGCTGCCGCGCTGCATGGCCGCACGGTGACGGACTTTGTGTTGACGAGCGTTGAGGAGGCCGCCCGCCGCGCGATCAAGGAGCATCAGCGCCTAGATCTGTCGCTTCGTGACAGCCAGGCTTTCGTGCAGGCGCTGATGAACCCGCAGCCGGTGAACGACCGTCTGCGAGATACCGTGCGCCGCTATCGCCAGAGAACCGGTGTCTGACGCGTGGATGGCGATTCCGAGGAAATATGGCGAGTCGAGGTGCTCGGACCTCAGCATGACCGATCTCGGTTCGACAGCGGGGTAGAGACGCTCGATCGATATTTTCGGACGCAGGCCGGTCAGGATGTCAGAAAGCATATAGCGGCGTGTTTTGTGTTGGTGCTGCCCGACAAGGCAATCGGGGGATACTACACGCTATCATCCACTGCGGTGAACCTCACGGAACTGCCAGCGGAGCTTGTGCGCAAGTTGCCGCGATACCCGCTGGTTCCGGCGACGCTTGTCGGTCGTCTCGCAATTGACCGACGCCAGCAGGGAAAAGGCTATGGCCGCTTTCTCCTTGCCGATGCTCTCTATCGCGCAGCGCGGAGCGAAATCGCCTCTTTCGCAGTCATCGTTGACGCCAAAGACGAGAACGCCCGAAGATTTTACGAGCGGGAGAGTTTTTTGCCACTTCAGGATCAGCCCATGAAGCTGTTTCGGCCTATGGCCGATATTGAAGCACTGTTCAAATAGGAGTGGGTGATGGTAAAGGCTGGCGGAGTGCATCCACAGAAAGTCCCGTTTTTTCCGACGGCGGTCGAGCGAAGCCCGTTGCACGAGCAGATTGGATCGAGAGCGGCGCTGATGAGTATTTTCCCAACCTCGAATGTCTGATCGAGTTGCTTTTCAGCCTTTGCTTTTTTGTGTCAACGACGGAGCAAATCCAGGCCAGAGAGGCCGAGTAAAACCACGCCAACGGCGATGGCAGACACGACGTACGAAGGGGTCCGATCGGACCCCTTCGTACGTCGGCGATCGGGTTTGGGGATCAGGTCGTGGAGATTTCGCCGATTTCCCGATCGAAGACGTCGTCGGTGGCCTGGTTTTGCTTCGCCCTTTTGTCGGGCGCAGGGGAACGGCGGCGGCCGGACAACTGCTTGAGCCGGTAGCTGTCGCCGTTCATCGTCAGAATGTGGACGTGATGCGTCAGGCGATCGAGACGACGCTGGCGACGCCGTCCGATGGTCCGACGGTGGCCGTGACGTACCACGCGCCGTCGCCGCGGTCGCTGCGCAATGGCCGGGTCGAGGAACCAGAGGATGCCGCCTATGCGAGCGACCTCAAGGACCTGATCCTCGATTACCAGCCGGAGCTTTGGATCCACGGCCACGTGCATACACGGCACGACTATGCGATCGGTGCGACCCGGGTGATCTGCAACCCCCGTGGCTACGTGCACGCCGCGCACCGCAAGTGGCTGCCGGCAGAGATCGAAAACCGCGAGTTCGACGAACGACTAGTCGTCGAGGTTGGCGACGAACCGGCGCCGGGATTCGGCCGCTGAGGGATTTTCCTGACAGACAGGCGCCAGGGTTTCGGAGAGGGGGGTTCCGATTGCCCTCACCACCTGGTTTGCTGCCTACGGGAATGTCAGACGGCCACCTAAAATCCGATCCACGCGAAAAATCCACGCGCTATTATCTCGTCATGTCCGGCTCGCGCCCTTTCCGCCGGAAATTGTCCACAGCATCGACGCAGGCGCGCCGCTGCTCCGGGCGGTTCGCGATTACTCCGGCCGCACCCTCGAAGATGTCGCCCGTGCGTGTGGGGTGACGCCTGCCAGACTTTGGGAAATTGAGGCCGGGGTGACGCCGACGCTGGCCTAGCGGCAGGCGCTGTCTGAACTATTCGGCTATGATGAAGATGTGCTGATCGACCTGTGAGGAGAACCGAACTGTTCGTGAAACAAGACAAAATTCGATCCAGATCGTCGCGCGACACATCCGGCCCCGGGATGGGATATGGAGAGCCGTGGAAATCAATCGCCTGCCGATAGATTCTGCCCGGAATGGAATACCCAAAAAACGGAACCTTCCCGTGTTCGGACCTGGGGCACACAGTCGCGACGGAGCAGGCCAGGACGGCTCATACGATCTCCTCGATCGGATGGCTTTTCCGCGGGAAACGCTGCCAACTGGCACGATAGTCCCGCAGGCCGGCTGCGGGACCGAAAAAAAGCCGCCCCGCGAGGCAGGACGGCTTTTAACTGGAAGCGTGGCGACCGCCTTATTTCGGCGTCTGGCCGGGAACCACACCACCCGACGGCGTGGTGACCTCGTCGGTCTTCGCGCCGGCCTCGCCGCTGGTCGCGGTGCTGGCGCCGGACATGGTGGAGTCCATTGCCCCGCCCGCAGACGCGCCGCCCGCACTGGTGTCGACCGAGGCCCCAGCAGAGGCGCCGGCCGAGCTATCCATCGACGCCATGGTGGCGGTAAACGGCATTACCACCGGCTTGCCATCCGCCATTGTCGGGGTATCGACGTCGGTCGTTCCTTCTCCGAAGTCATAGGTGTCGTTGCCGTTCGTCTCTTCGTGCAACATGACCATGTATTCGGTGTCCGCTGCGAAATCCATGTCGGCTTCGACCGCGATGTCGGTGCTCTCACCAGCCGGGATGGCCACGTTGCCGATCGAGCCCGGAACCACCGGCGCGCCGTCCTTCACCTCGTGCAGAACGAGATATCCGCCCTTGTCCGAAGAGACCTTGGCGAAAGTCGCGGTCTTGCCCTCGACCTTCACGCCGGCCGTGTCGATCATGTTGTCGGCGAATGCGGTCGAGCCCAGCGCGAGAAGCGTGGCGGCAGTCGTCATCAGAAGCTTGTTCATGAGGTATCCTCCATTTGTGGATAGGATCGGAAGGGTGCAAAGTCGTGCGAACCGTTCGCGATTGTGTCGATAACGGGAGGGATGGCAGGAGGTTGCGACAAAAGCCCCCGATCAAGTGGATGTGATGAAGGTCTGGCAGGAAGCGACACTGCCCCGGCGGCGCCTTTGTCGCGCCGGGCGGATCGATTAAGTGGTCCCGCGCCAAATCTCGGAAACCTCATCCGAAAAGGACCGCATGCGCACCACCCTCGACCAGCCTCACATCATCCTCGCCGAGGTGCTCAAGACCAACGCCACAGACCGCTGTTAGCCGCTGACCGTCGCCGGACTCGATGCCCCCGGGTCGTGCCGGGGGCGATATGCTGGCGTTCGTCGAACGGGCGGGGAAGATAAGTTCCGCGGCCGTACCCTGAAGTGGAAGACACACAGGAACGAGATTTCTCCCCGTCCGTTGTCGACGTATCACCGGCTGTTAAAAGACATCGGGCCGTTATGAACGTGGTTCCGATACTGTAGTCGCAGACTGCTCTTTCACCGTCGCGGTGCGGGGTGAATAGCGGTCTCGGTCGGATAGTGGATTGATGCGATTTTGATGACGCCACCGATTTCCTCATTGCCTGGTCCATCGCCAGACCCCGATAGCGCGTGGCGTCTCGTTCTGGATACCGCACTCGACGCCGTCATCGTCATGGATCGGCGTGGGGATGTCGTCGACTGGAATGAGAATGCCACAGCAATCTTCGGCTGGTCGCGTGACGAAGCGCTCGGCCGCAAGCTGGGCGACCTGATCGTTCCGCTTCGATTCCGCGAAGCTCACACGGAGGGCCTGCGTCGCTTCCTTGAGACCGGCGCGGCGAAGGTGCTCCGCCGTCGCATCGAAATCTGGGCTCTGCGCCGCACCGGCAAGGAATTTCCGGTGGAATTGTCCATTTCGCCCATGGCAGAGGGTGATGGGCTGATTTTTGTCGGCTTCCTTCGCGACATCAGCGAGCGAAGAAGCGCGGAACGGCAGCGCGAAGAGCACGCCCTCAAAATGGAAGCGTTGTATCGCACGATTTCGATTGCCGCGGAAACGATCTCGCTTGATGACGCCCTGCAGGTTTGTCTCGCCTCGGTCCATAAGCTGACGGGGTGGCCCCTTGGTCAAGTATATCTGGCGTCGGAAACGGCGCCGGTCCGGCTGCTTCCGTCGCCGATTTGGTTTAGCAGCCGGCCAGACGAATTCGCGGAATTCCGCTCCGCCACGGCCGTCACGAGTTTCGCTCCAGGCGAAGGGCTCCCCGGCCGTGTCTGGAGCGGCCGCGAGCCAGAATGGATCGCGGATGTGGCTACCACCCCGAATTTCCCACGAGCCAAATGGCCCAAGGGGATCGAGGTCAAATCGGCCCTTGGCTTTCCGATCATGTCGGAGGATCGAGTTATCGCGGTCATCGAATTCTTTAGTGAAGCGGCGGTCGAGCCCGATTTTGATTTGTTGCTGACATTGCGAGCGATCGGCCAGCAGGTCGGGCGGGTGTTCGAGCGTCGGCATGCTGAAGAGGCGCTGCGAGAACATGCGACATCCCTCGAGATCGAGATAGACGAGCGGAAACGGGCGCAGGCCCACCAAAAGCTTCTGCTCGCCGAAGTCGATCACCGCGTGAAAAACATGCTGGCAGTCGTGACCGCGATCGCCTCCCAAACCGCTCGAAATAGCGACACGATTGACACGTTCAGTCAAAACTTCCTCGCACGACTTCATGCGCTAAGCGGTGCTCACTCGCTGCTGACGGAGCGAAACTGGAAAGCGACCTCCCTAAGTGATCTCGTCGAAAAGGTTCTGTCGCCCTACCTGATGTTGGATAGCCAGCTAGACATCGGCGGTCCTCTCGTGTGGTTGCAGCCGAAAGCGGCGTTGAGCGTGAGCATGGTGATGCACGAATTGCTGACAAACGCCGCGAAATATGGGGCCCTTTCTGCCCCGAGTGGCAGACTCTCGATACAATGGACAACCGAGGCAAATGGTGAAACTCGCATCCGATGGTGCGAGATTGGCGTCGGCCCGGTGTCGCCCCCCAGCCGACGCGGGTTTGGAAGCGCCATGATCAACGCCAGCGTCCGACACGAGTTGAAGGGGCAGGTCGCCGTCAAATACGGACCCGACGGAGTGGAAGTTGACCTCGTAATACCGATGGGCGCGTCCGAGGAAAGCAGCCAGTCATGCGCTTGAACAAGCAAGTTATTTGCGCCTCCGATCGCCCGGGTAGCGGGTCGTTTCGCCCAATGGCCATGAGCGAAGGGGAGGCGCCTCGTCATCATGAGCCCCGTGTCCTGATCGTCGATGACGAATATTTTGTGGCATGGCATTTGGAGGCCCTGCTCCAGGACCTCGAGTTTAATGTTTGCGATATCGCGGGCGACTGCGAAAGCGCCGTGAAATCTGCAATTGATTTTGCTCCCGACCTGATTCTGATGGACGTCAATCTGGGTGCAGGCCCTGACGGGGTTGAGACAGTGCGGCGTATCTTCCAGCGTCGGCAAGTGGCGGTTATATTCATCACCGCCTATACCGATCGGGCCAACCTGACCCGGATTCGGCAAGCCGCCCCTGCCGCAGCGATCCTTTCCAAGCCAGTCTCTCCTGAAGTTCTGGAAGCGGCTATCCGTCGGGCGTTGCCCAGCGAAGGCGGATGACGGAGTAAGCGGCCGTTTGGGAACGAGTGGCTCGGACAGGCGCGTTGTCTGGTCGCGAACCTGCATAAATGCCGGATATGCCCGACGGTCCCTGTCGATATTTCATAATCTTGGACCCCCTGGACGTGGAGCGACCAAAGGCTGTCGGTGGAACGGGACGGTCACGGAACTCGTGGCATCGAGAATGATGCTGATAGCCTATACGGGGCAGCACTACTTTGCTGAAAGGCTGGCCGATCCTGGAGACTCCTCTTGCTCGGACCATTTGTGTGCGCAGCGGTGATAAAACAGGGCAACGCCGCCTGTCGGCGCTGACGCAGGGGCAGGCCAAGGGCCGACTCCTCATCCGCGGGCAGAACCGAAAGCCGCTTTGCCCAGCGCAAGAGTCCTCGTGTCGGCCCGCGCCCCTGCGGGGCTGTGCTACACTGAGGGTGCAAGTCGTAGCACTGATGCCAGCAGTTTCAATGGGTTGGCAAAGTGGAGCCGGGTGAATAGCCCCTAGATTTGTAGACGCCTCCTTCCCTAATTTTGAGGCAAGGAGGCCATGATGGGGGCAGGCAATTTCACGGACGATTTCAAGCGCGATGCGGTCGCGCAGATCACTGAGCGGGGCTATCGCTGGGCCATCGAGGACAGCTTCGAGACGGCCAAGAACGAACTGGGCCTCGACCACAACGAGACCCGATCTTGGCACGGCTGGCACCGTCATGTCTCGCTGGTCATGCTGGCCTTCGCCATGATGACCACGATCCGTCATCACGCGAACACCGTGACGCCCCCAAAAAGCATGGTCAGGATCATCAACGCGCCTCGCCGCCGCTGATCCGCTGGTCAGTGCAGGAAATCCGCCGGGTCGCCACGCGTTTGGCCCAGCGCCAGATCCAACCCGCCCACGTTATTGCTTGGTCACACTGGCGACGCGCCCACCAAGCCGCCGCCCAACAGGCCTATATCCAATCAAGAAAGCAACTGTAATGCTAGGAACCGGATTAAGCCGGACGTGCTCTAGAATGCGTGGCAATCAGATCAGTATCTCATGATACACCTCTATTGCGTTGCTTATATGCGGCGCCAGGCGGGCAAATTCCGGAACTGCGTCTTGTTGCAGCAGGGCGCGGCATTGCTTGGCCAGCGTTTCGGGCAGCGCGCCCAATTCGTCTGTCCGGCTGATCAGATATATCTGACGCGACAGCCCCGCGAATGGAAGCGGGAACAGGTCTATGTGTTCTTTGAACCGGCTTGCATCGAGGATGCTGAGCGGTGTGGTCAGCGTCCAGCCTCCCGTCTTGGCAACCGTAGCGATCACCGATCTGGTGGCCTCGAAAGAAAAGCGTCGCGGTGCATAAAGGCCGATCCGCTTCAGATGCGTGGACACCATGAGGCCCATCGGCATCGCTTCGGAATACTGAACCAAGGGCAATTGCGTCAGCTGAGCACGCCATTCAAGGTTCGGGTCATATGTTCCGCGAGCCGTAACCAGTACGAATTTCTCCCGCAGCATCTGAAGCACCTGAAACCTGTGCATACTGGCCGGGATGCTCGCGGTGACGGCGATATCAGCCTCTCGCGACAGCAACCGTGATGTGACCTGATCGGATCGGCCCGAAAAGGTACAGATGAAACAGCGCGGCAGCTTGGCCTGCAGGGACGCGGCCAGCGAAGGTGTCAGCGAGGCGTCCAGGTCATCGATGATCGCAAAGTTCAGTATGGGCAGGCTATCCAGATTCAGTTCGGCCAGCGATTCCTCGGCCTCCGACACAGTGGCGAGAATGCGATGCGCGTGGAGGCTGAAGGCCTGGCCGGCCGGTGTGAGTGAGATCGGCCTTCGCGTGCGGTCGAACAGCTTGGCGCCGACGCCGTTTTCCATCGTTGTGATTTGCTGCGAGACGTTGGACTTGCTGAGCCCCAGAGCCTTGGCCGCCTCGGCTACCGATTGCGCCTGTTCCAACGCGATAAATGCCCGCAGACCCCGCAGCGATAGGCGCCCGGTAGCGGCGGGAATTGGATGCGGCTTGGCGGTTCCGTCGGTCATGTCGCGAAAACGGTTCCTTTGCGTTCCAGGCGGGCGGGCCGATGATTCTTCGAATCACCGATTTCCCACGCGCTGTTTGTGCCGACTTAACGGGCAGTTTTTCGCGCGGAGACGGAAGCTGCAACTTTGCGCCGTGTGTTCACGAGAATGCAACAGTCACATCGGCTTTCAAGCCGGACCTGACCAAACTGTCGGGAAATCCGTTCGTAATCGACTGTGGTACCGTTCTGATTTCCTGAACAAGTTGGCTTTCATTTGACCGAAGGGAGGTCGGCCCCCTTACTTGAATGCAGATCAAGGAATGCAGTGCGAGAGGTCGTGATGAAAACTCAGACGCGCGTGGTCGTAATCGGTGGAGGCATTGCAGGATGTTCGACGCTGTATCACCTGACGGAAGAGGGATGGACCGACGTCGTACTGGTCGAGCGCAACGAACTGACTTCGGGAACAACCTGGCATTCGGCGGCGCAGGTTACCAATTTCGGCGCCACGCAGACAATGGTCGGGCTGAAAAGCCACTCCATCAAGCTGTACAAAGAACTGGCCGACGATCCGGAATATCCGATCAACTACCATCACGCGGATGGCGGGATTCGTTTGGCCAATACCGAACGCCAGATGGAGGGCTATCGCCACTTCGCCAGTGTGGCAAAGGGCATGGGCGTCGATTTCGAACTGATCGATGCCGAGGAATGTGCCCGGCGTCATCCGTTGATCTCGACGGACAATCTGCTGGGCGGTCTCTGGGATCCTCTGGACGGCGACATCGATCCCGCTCAGCTCTGTCAGGCGCTGGCTCGCCGCGCCCGTCAGGCCGGGGCCAAGGTCTATCGCAACACGCCCGTGACCGGCCTCACCCAGCATCGCGACGACAGCTGGACGGTGCACACCGAGCATGGCGACATTCGCTGCGAGGTCGTGGTTAATGCCGGCGGCTACCGCGTGAACGAGGTCGGCGCGATGATGGGTGTTCATCATCCCGTGGCGTCCATGGAGCACCAGTACTTTCTCACCGAGCCGATCAAAGCCATCGAGGAAGCCGGCCACCGGATGCCGCTTCTGCGCTGCCCGATCAGCGACTACTACTGCCGTCAGGAAAAGAACGGCCTGCTCGTCGGCTTCTATGAACAGGACTGCAAGACCTGGGGCATGGACGGGATCGACCCGAACTTCGTCAACGCGCTTTGCCCGGACGATCTGGACCGGGTGATGAGTGTCCTCGAAGGCGCCTTCGCCCGGATGCCGGCGCTGATGGAGACGGGCATCCACACCGTCGTCAATGGCCCGATCACCTACACGATCGACGGCGCACCTCTGGTCGGTCCGATTCCGGGGAAGCGCAATGCGTTCTGCATCATCGGCCTGCGTGCCGGACTGGGCGAAGGCGGCGGCCACGGCTGGCTTTTGGCGCAACAGATCGTGCATGGCGAGGCCTGCTACGACACTTGGGTCATCGACCCTCGGCGCTTCACCGGACACTGCAATGTCGAACTGACCGCGCTCAAGGCGGTAGAGGACTACCAGAACGAGTTCCGCTTTCACTTCCCGCACGAACATCGCCCGGCGGGCCGACCCGCCAAGACCACGCCCCTGACCCCGATACTGGCCGCCGAAGGCGCCGATTTCGGTGTCGTGAACGGCTGGGAACGCGTCGCCTACATCAAGCCCTCGCCCGATTTCGAGGAGACGTTCAGCTTCCGTTTCAACGAGACGTTCGACGTCGTCGGCGCCGAGGTGAAAGCCGTTCAAACCGGCGTGGGGCTGAGCGAGGTCAACGGCTTCAACCGGATCGAGATCACCGGCCCCGGCGCGCGCGACTGGCTGGACACGATGACCTGCGGGCGCATCCCCCGGCGTGATGGCAAGATCGGGCTCACCTATCTGCTCAACCATCTTGGCAACGTGAAGGCCGAGGCGACCCTCGCCAACCTTGATGCCGATACGATCTGGTACGGCTCGGCCGCGGCGTCCGAGTTCCACGACATGGACTGGCTCTCCGATCATGTGCCCGACGACGGGTCGGTGTCGCTGCGCTCGCTGACCAACGAGTGGACGATCCTTGTCCTCGCGGGTCCGAAGTCGCGGGATGTCCTGTCCGCCGTGTCGCGGGGGGACTGGTCGAAGGCGGCATTCCCCTGGCTGTCAGTCCGCCGAGCCTTCGTCGGGATCGCACCCGCGGTCGTCATGTCGGTGAGCTTCTCCGGCGAACTCGCCTACGAGCTCCACATTCCGAACAGCCAGCTCTACGCGGCCTATCTCGCGCTACGCGCGGCCGGCGCGGAATACGGGCTGACCTTGTTCGGCTCCCGCGCGGTGGATTCGATGCGGCTGGAAAAGGGCTATCGCCACTGGAAGGCGGATCTGGTCACCGAGTTCAACCCGCTCGAAAGCGGTCTTGATCGCTTCGTGAAGTTCGACAAGCCGGATTTCGTCGGCAAGGCGGCGCTGGAGGCGCAGAAGGAGAAGGGGCCGCGGCAGAGCTTCGTGAGCCTGACGCTCGACTGTACCCACGCACCAGCCCATGGCGGCGACAGCATCCTGTCCGACGGCAAGTGCGTCGGAACGGTGACGTCCGGGGGCTGGGGCTACCGGACCGGCAAGAACATCGCGATGGGCTTCGTGGACCCTGCCTTCGCGGAGATCGGAACGGAACTGTCGGTGGAAGTGATCGGCGAGCCGGTGCCGGCGCTGGTTGTCGATCCGGGCCTCTACGATCCGGAGAACGCGCTGATCCGTGCCTGACGCGGATACTCCCGGCCCGGACAGGGCCGGGCCAACGCGGGGCGGACCCCGCTCCGAGGAACCTGATCGTCTACTGGAGCCCCCATGAAAGTACTCGTGCCCGTGAAGCGCGTGATCGACTACAACGTGAAGGCCCGCGTGAAGGCGGACGGATCTGGCGTCGATCTGGCGAACGTGAAGATGTCGATGAACCCCTTCGACGAGATCGCCGTCGAAGAGGCGATCCGGCTCAGGGAAAAGGGCGTGGCCGAAGAGGTCATTGCCGTCAGCATCGGTGTCAAGCAGGCCGCCGAGACGTTGCGCACGGCGCTGGCGATGGGTGCCGACAGGGCGATCCTCGTCGTGGCCGCCGACGATGTGCACACCGATATCGAACCGCTGGCAGTGGCGAAGATCCTCAAGGCCGTGATCGACGCAGAAGCACCGAAACTGGTCATTGCCGGCAAGCAAGCGATCGACAACGACATGAACGCCACCGGCCAGATGCTGGCGGCGCTGCTGGGCTGGTCGCAGGCCACTTTTGCCTCGAAGCTCGAGATCGAGGGCGAGACCGCAAAGGTCACCCGTGAGATCGATGGCGGCCTGCAGACCATCGAGGTCAAGCTGCCCGCGATTGTTACCGCCGATCTGCGCCTGAACGAGCCGCGCTATGCGTCGCTGCCCAACATCATGAAGGCCAAGAAGAAGCCGCTGGATGAAAGGACGCCAGCCGATTTCGGCGTCGATGTGAGCCCGCGTTTGGAGATCGTCTCGACCCGCGAACCGGAAGGCCGCAATGCCGGCATCAGGGTCAAAAGCGTCGACGAGTTGGTTTCGAAACTGAAAGAAGCGGGGGTCGTGTAATGGCCGTTCTCATACTGGGCGAAGTCACCAATGGTGAGCTGAACCGCGATGCCACGGCCAAGGCGGTCGGCGCGCTGAAGTGCCTGGGCGAGGTGACGGTGCTGTGCGCCGGCGCCTCGGCGAAGGCGGCGGGCGAAGCGGCCGCGACCATCGATGGCGTGGCGAAGGTGCTGGTTGCCGAGGACGCGCTCTATGGCCACCGGTTGGCGGAACCGACGGCGGCGCTGCTGGTCAGCCTGGCGGGAAAGTACGACCACATGGCCGCTCCCGCGACCACCGACGCCAAGAACATCATGCCCCGCGTCGCCGCATTGCTGGACGCGATGGTGATATCGGACGTGTCGGCCGTGATCGACGCCGAGACTTTCGAACGCCCGGTCTATGCCGGCAACGCCATCCAGACGGTGAAGTCGAGGGACGGCAAGAAAGTCATGACCATCCGCACCGCCAGCTTCGAGGCGGCGGGCGAGGGCGGCAGCGCCCCGGTCGAGAACATCGCGGCGGCCGACGATCCCGCGCTGTCCAAATGGGTCGGCGATGCGGTCGTCGAAAGCGACCGTCCGGAACTGAACTCGGCGAGCCGCGTCGTGTCGGGTGGCCGTGGTGTCGCGTCGAAGGAAAACTTCGATCTGATCGAGAAGCTGGCCGACAAGCTCGGTGCCGCCGTGGGCGCGTCCCGTGCTGCGGTCGACGCCGGCTATGCCCCGAACGACTGGCAGGTGGGCCAGACCGGCAAGGTCGTGGCGCCGGACCTGTATGTGGCGATCGGCATCTCCGGCGCGATTCAGCATCTGGCCGGGATGAAAGACAGCAAGGTGATTGTGGCGATCAACAAGGACGAGGAGGCGCCGATCTTCCAGATCGCCGATTACGGCTTGATCGGCGACCTGTTCGAGCTTGTGCCCGAACTGACAGCGAAGCTGTGATGGACGCGGCAACAAAAGACAGTGCCGGCCCATGCCGATCACCGCGTCTTCCTGGACGGCAACAAGACCGTCGTCTTCCCCGCCTCCCCGGGTTCATTCTCGAGTGAACGGATGGGGTGACGGGACACTGCATGCAAAAGAATCAGGCTAACTGATCGACCGCAACCGGCCCGCATCGCGTGCCTCAACCAACAAGGAGCGACTTATGAAACTTCATCTGTGTACTGCCGCACTAGCCTTTGCGGCGATCGGGGTGGCCTCGCCCGCGCTGTCGCAGGAACAACTCACCGTCGCGTACTTCCAGGAGTGGCCAATGCCGTTCCAGTTCGCGAAGGCACAAGGCACCTATGACGAAAAGCTGGGTGTGCCGGTCAACTGGGTCGCCTTCGAGTCCGGCACCGCAATGTCGGCTGCGATGGCGGCGGGCAATGTTCAAATCGCGGTCAGCCAAGGGGTGTTGCCCTTCATCGCGGCGACCTCGGCCGGTCAGGACCTGAAGATCATCGATATCGCGGCCTCCTATGCCGACAACGAGAACTGCGTCGTCGCCGCCCGACTGGAAATCGACAAGGACAGCGCCGCGGAACTGGAAGGCAAGCGCGTGGCCGTGCCGATGGGCACGGGAGCGCAATACACCTTTCTGCAACTGATGGAACATCTGAAGGTCGATACATCGACCATGTCGATCGTCGACATGGCCCCCGCCGAGGGTGCGGCGGCGCTGTCGCAGGGCAACGTGGACATGGCCTGCGGCTGGGGCGGGGCACTGGCCCGGATGCAGGAATACGGCAACGTGCTGCTGAGCGGTGCTGAGAAAGAAGAGATCGGGATCCTGTCCTTCGACCTGATAACGACCACGGGAAGCTTCGCCGCCGAGCAACCGCAGCTTCTGGCCGATTTCGTCGCTGTCACTGCGCAGGTGAACGCGGCTTGGAACGCAGGCGACCAGCGTGAGGAAATGTTGCCCGTAATCGCGCAGGACGCGGGGATGGAAACGGCGGTCGCGGGCGATACGATCGACGATTTCGAGTTCCTTTCCGTCGATCAACTGCTGTCGGATGATTGGCTTGGCGCTCGCGTCGGGGCCTACATCGATGGTGCGGCTGCGTTCTTCAATGATGTCGGCACTGTTCCGGAGATCCTGCCGTCCTATGGCGCTTTGATCGACACGGCGCCGCTTGCCGACGTAGCCGGCCGTTGACGACTTCGGAAGGCGTCAAGCGCCTTCCGACCCCGCCAAGGCAAGAAGGAGACAGCCCGATGTCCGGCCTTACATTGAGAAATGTCTCGATGCGATTCGACTTGCCCAACGGCTCGCATGTGCAGGCGTTGCAGGATGTCTCGCTCGATCTGAAGCCCGGCCAGCTGATGTCGGTTCTTGGACCTTCAGGCTGCGGGAAATCCACCTTGCTGAACATCGTGGCGGGATTTCTGGCCCCGACCAAGGGAACGATCACGCTGAACGGACATCCGGTGACCGGCCCGGATGCCGAACGCGGCGTGGTCTTTCAGCAAGGCGCGCTGTTCGAATGGATGAATGTCCGCGACAATGTCTCGTTCGGTCCGCGCATGGCCGGACAGCGCGAGGCCCAGTACGGTTCGCGCGTCGATCACCTCATCGAGGTCGTGGGCCTGCGGGATTTCCGTGACAAGGCGATCTACGAATTGTCGGGCGGGATGCAGCAGCGCGTCGCGCTGGCCCGCTGCCTGGCCAATGATCCCGACGTGATCCTGATGGATGAACCTCTGGGCGCGCTGGATGCGCTGACGCGGGAAAAGATGCAGGCGATGGTTTTGGACCTGTGGAAGGAAACCGGCAAGACGGTGATTCTGATCACCCATTCGGTCGAAGAGGCGCTGTTGCTGGGCGAGAGGCTGGTCGTCATGGCCCCGCGTCCGGGCCGCATCTACAAGGAATATCACCTTCCTTTCGCCGACCAGGGCGTGGGCCATGATCTGCGCGAGATCAAGAAACAACCTGATTTCACGGCCAGGCGCGAAGATATCCTGTCGATGATCTGGAACATGGAAGAAGAAATCATGGGACGTCAGGGGGATGCGGCATGACTGGTGTTGCTATCCTTCTGGTCTATGTGGGCCTGTTCGCCGGTGCTGCCCTTGCGGTCGGTTTGGTCCGCCGCCGCATCGGACGCCGACACGACTTGACTAGCCTGAAAACAGTGACGTTCGGCGATGAAAGCGCAATTCGGCCCGACCGGGCGGCATCCATCATCTCGATCCTGGTGGTGTTCCTGCTGTGGGGCGCCTTCACCGGATCCGCGCTGGTGCCCTTCCACGTTCCAGGGCCCTTCATCGGTGAAACTTCGTTCACCTACGAGGCAAGGGACGAGGCCGGTCAGACGCAGTCCGGCGAAGTTCTGGTTTACGCCGGCGTCGACCCCACATCCGGAGAGCCGCCGGATGCGGAGGTCGTGGCCAGCGTGCCGCGCGGGCGCGATCAACTGATCCCTCTGCCCGATGGCGCAAAGGCGGTCAGTGTCGACGGAGCCGCCATCGCTGCGGGCGACAAGCTGCGCGTCGCCCATGGCACGGTGTCGATGACGGGCAAGGGCACTCTGTCCTTTGCCGCCGACAAGGGCCTGCAGATGGAGCCCATTTGGCTGCCTTCGCCGGAGGCCGTAGCAGCCCGCTTCGTCGAAATCGCCCAGACAGGCTACCAGAATTATACGCTCTGGGAACATCTGGGTGCGTCGTTGATGCGCGTTCTGGTGGGTTTCGCGCTGGGGTCGCTGATGGGTATTCCCCTCGGTTATGCGATGGGCCTGTCGGGCTGGTTCCGCGGCTGGTTCGATCCGATCGTCGAATTCATGCGGCCGGTTCCGCCGCTGGCGCTGATCCCGCTGGTCATCATCTGGTTCGGCATCTGGGAAACCGGCAAGATCGTACTGCTGTTCCTGGCCGCGCTCTGGATCATGACCATCGCGGCGCGCGCCGGCGTGTCGGGAGTGAACATTACCAAGGTTCACGCCGCCTATTCGCTGGGTGCCTCGAAATGGCAGCTTCTGCGCCATGTGATCATGCCCAATTCGCTGCCCGAGATCTTTACCGGCGCTCGCGTCGCCATGGGTGTCTGCTGGGGCACGGTCGTCGCGGCCGAGCTTGTCGCCGCGCAAAAGGGGGCTGGCATGATGATCATCGCGGCTTCGAAATTCCAGCTGACCGATATCGTCCTGATGGGGATCATCCTGATCGGCATCATTGGCTACGGGATCGACGTGCTGATGCGCCTTTCCGAACGCAAGCTGGTGCCTTGGAAGGGCCGCAGCTGATCCCGGCAATCCTGCGCACCGACAACGCCGGACCGCGCGTCGTGACGTCCAAATCAAAGGAAATAGACCCATGATGCTCTCTCGTTTTCCGCGCAAGTTCCTCGCGCATCTGCCGACGCCTCTGGAACGTCTGGACCGGCTGACAAAGGAACTGGGCGGTCCGGAAATCTGGATCAAGCGCGACGATTGTACCGGCATGTCGACAGGTGGCAACAAGACGCGCAAGCTGGAATTCCTGATGGCCGAGGCCGAGGCGCAGGGCGCCGATGTGGTGATGACCCAAGGCGCCACCCAATCGAACCATGCCCGCCAGACGGCCGCCTTTGCCGCCAAGATGGGGTTCCACTGCCACATCCTTCTCGAGGACCGCACCGGCAGCAAAGACCACAACTACAACACCAACGGCAACGTTTTGCTGGATCACCTGCATGGCGCGACGACCGAGGTCTGCGAAGGCGGACTGGACATGAACGCCGAGATGGAAGGCGTTGCGGATCGCATCCGGGCGGGGGGCCGCAAGGTCTATACCATTCCGGGTGGCGGCTCGAACCCGACCGGAGCCCTTGGCTATGTGAACTGCGCCTATGAACTGGTAGGGCAAGCCAATGATCGCGGACTGGTCATCGACCATCTGGTTCACGCCACGGGCAGCGCGGGCACTCAGGCCGGCCTGATCGTCGGGCTGAAAGCGATCAACGCGCAGATCCCGTTGCTGGGCGTGGGGGTGCGTGCGCCCAAGGACAAGCAGGAAGAAAACGTCTTCAAACTGGCGCAGGCCACCGCGCAGAAGATCGGTGCGCCGGATGTGGTGCAGCGCGCCGACGTGATTGCCAACTGCGACTATGTCGGCGCGGGCTATGGCATTCCAACCGACAGCGGACTGGAAGCCATCGCGATGTTCGCGCAACTTGAAGGCATCCTTCTGGACCCGGTCTATTCGGCCAAGGGCGCTGCGGGCCTGATCGATCTGATCCGCAAGGGCCATTTCAAGAAGGGTGAGCGGGTCGTCTTTCTGCATACGGGTGGCGCGGCTGCCCTGTTCGGGTATGACGCGGCCTTCGACTTTTCCGATCGCCGCGTTCAGACCAAGGCGGCCTGATCCATGACGATCGCCCGCTTCTCCAAAAGCTTCACGCAGCAGGAGCCTATCCCCGAGGTCGGCATCGCGGCCGCGATCGAGGTGATGCGCTCGGGGCGACTTCACCGCTACAACGAAGGGCCCGGCGAGGAATCGCAGGTGTCCGCGTTGGAGCGGGAACTGGCGGAGTGGCAGGGCAGCGCATATGCGCTGGCCTGCAGTTCGGGCGGGGCGGCGCTTCGCATCGCGATGCGCGCGGCGGGGATCGGCGCGGGCGACGTTGTTCTGACCAACGCCTTCACGTTGGCGCCGGTGCCGGGCGCGATCGTGGCCGTCGGGGCAAGACCCGTGCTGATCGAGATCACCGAAGATCTGCGGATGGATCTGGACGACCTCGCGGCGAAGATCGCCACGCATCGTCCGGCGGCGGTCATGGCTTCGCACATGCGCGGGCATCTGTGCGACATGGACCGGCTCACCGCCATCTGCGCGACGGCCGATGTGCCGCTGTTCGAGGATTGCGCGCATACCATGGGCGCCAGGTGGAGCGGTCGGCGCAGCGGCTCCTTCGGGCTGGCCGGAGCCTTCAGTTCTCAGACATACAAGCATCTGAACTCGGGCGAGGGCGGGTTTCTCGTGTCGGATGACGCCGATTTCATGGCGCGCGCGATCATCCTGTCGGGATCCTACATGCTCTATGCCCGGCATGGCGCCGCGCCTTCGGAGGATCACTTTCGTCAGGCGCGCCTCGACATGCCCAATACCTCGGCGCGGATGGACAATCTGCGTGCCGCGTTGCTGCGGCCCCAGTTGTCGCAAATAGAAGATGCGATCAGCCGCTGGAACGACCGATATCGGGCGACCGCCGACGTCCTGGCCACCTGCCCACAAATTGTGATGCCGGTCCGGCCCGCGCAGGAAGCCTTTGTCGGCAGCTCGATCCAGTTTCGTCTGCCCGGGATTTCCGCCGCTAGCGCCACGGCTTTTGTAGCCGATGCGGCGCAACTGGGGGTCGAGCTGAAATGGTTCGGCGCGGCCGACCCGGTCGGCTTCACTTCTGCCCATCCAAGCTGGCGCTATGTTGCGCCGCAATCCTTGCCCCGTACAGACGCCGTTCTGGCGGGATTGTTCGACATGCGTCTGCCGCTGACTTTCGGCATCGAGGATTGCCGCCAGATCGGCCAGATCATCGCCGCCTGCGCCGACAGCCTTACGATAAGAGAGGCGTCATGACCGCGCCGCGTCGCATCGGTATTCTCGGCGGCATGGGACCGGAGGCGACGGTGCTGCTGATGTCGCGCCTGATCGCGGCAACGCCGGCCTCCGACGATTCCGATCACCTGCCGTTGATGGTAGACATGAACCCGCAGGTTCCCTCGCGGATTGCGCATCTGATGGAGGGCCGGCGCGAGGATCCCGGGCCGGTGCTCGCAGGGATGGCCGCCGGACTTCAGCGTTCGGGCGCTCAGGCGCTGGTCATGCCCTGCAACACCGCGCATTTCTATGCCCCGGTTATTCGAGACGCGGTGTCGATCCCGTTCCTGGATATGGTCGAAATCTCGGTCGAACAGGCGGCGCAGAAGGTCGGGCGCGGCGGATCAGTCGGCATCCTCGGCTCTCCCGCATTGCGGCAGGTGGGAATCTTCGACAGGGCGCTGGCCCGTCACGGATGCAAAGCGGTCTACGCCACGGATCAGGACGCGCTGCTTTCGGCTATCCGCGAGATCAAGCGGGCCGGTCCGTCCGTCACCGCGCGGGAAACGCTGGCCGCCGCCTCTTGCGACATCGCCACGCAAGGTGCCGCCGTGCAACTGGTCGCCTGCACCGAGTTCTCGCTGATCGCCGATGCCGCGGACGATCTTGCCCGGGTCATCGACACGCTGGATGTGCTTGTTCAGGCGATACTGGACTTCGCCCAATGACGGCAGGATCGCGATGACACTTGGCCGCGAAGCAACCGGAAATTCGAACGTAAGAATCAGACGATGGGTGTAACCCAGCTCAAGACAGCATCGCTCGGTGGCGAAAACGGCGCGCCCGAATGCGCTTCGCCGACTTGGCGGTATCAGAGTGAAATGATCGATATTTGCCCCCATAGGCAGATGTGCCTATAGGTCGATCTACTTGTGATCCACCGAAGAAAGAAACGCCTTGGCCCAGGATCAGATCGTTCGAGCGGATCTCCACTCTGACGAAGCCCGCCGATCTGCCGCCCTGCACGACTATGGCGTTCTGGATACTCCACGCGAAAAGGACTTCGACGACCTCGCGGCGCTCGCCGCGGAAGTTTGCGGGACGCCGATCGGGGTCGTGAATCTGGTGGACACCAATCGGCAGTTCTTCAAGGCTGAGGTTGGTCTTGGGGTCCGGGAGACACCGCTCGAGACGTCCTTTTGCGGCCACGCGATTCTGGCCGACGAACTAATGATCGTTCCCGACGCCACGGCCGACCCGCGTTTCGCTCGCAATCCACTCGTCGTCGGAGAGCCAGGTCTTCGGTTCTATGCCGGTGTGCTCCTGAAGACCCCAGAGGGTTTCCCGATTGGGACGATGTGCGTCCTCGACTACAAACCTCGTGATCTCAGCGAGCAGCAGATCCGCACCCTGCGCCTTATCGCCAAACAGGCGATAACGCTCATGGAACTGCGTAAGTCCGTCGCGGAACGAGACCGGTGGCTGCGGCAGTCTCAGTTTCTTGAGGTACGCAACCGTCAGATCGTCAACAGTGCCTTGGATTTCGGGATCGTAACGCTGGATCTCGACGGCAACGTCACGTCTTGGAACGCCGGTGCGGAAAATATCTTCGGCTGGTCGGAAAATGAGATGATCGGCCGACCCGCCGACGTGTTCTTCACCGACGGCGACAAGGAAGAGGATATCGCCGAGCGCGAGATGGAAGCCGCCCGGCGGCGCGGGCACGGGCCCGACGAGCGCTGGCACCTGCGCAAGGACGGCTCGCACTTCTGGGCGTCGGGCGAGATGATGCAATTGCTGGACGATGGCGACCAGCATATCGGCTTCTTAAAGATCCTGCGGGACCGCACACAGCAACATCAGATCGATCAGCAGCGGGCCGATGTCGCCCGCGAGATGTCTCATCGCATGAAAAACATGCTGGCGATGGTGCAGGCCATCATCCGGCAGACGTTCCGTTCCACATCCGCTGAGCGGGTCGAAGAGGAGATTTCCGAACGGACTGCCGCTCTTGCAAGAGCCCAGGACATGCTGACGCAGACCGACTGGGCCGGCGCGCAAATCAAGGATGTCGTCTCCAGCGCGATCGCGCTCCATCAAACCGGGGGCGGCCAGATATCCATGGGCGGCCCCAACCATATGCTGACGTCGCAGCAAACGCTCGGCCTGTCACTGGCCATTCATGAACTGGCGACCAACGCCGCAAAGTATGGCGCTCTCTCCGGTTCAACTGGGCAGGTCGATATCGTCTGGTCCGTTTCGAAGGCCGGGAAATTCCGATTCGACTGGACAGAGAGCGGCGGTCCTTCTGTCGAGCCGCCGACGCGATCCGGTTTCGGGTCGAAGCTCGTGGAACGAATCGTGGCACCATACTTTAACGGTAAGACTAAGCTGACATTTCACCCGGATGGCGTGCGGTTCGAACTCGATGGCGAGATCCCTCTTCCGGCCCGAAATTGACCTTGGATACCGGATTAATGACCTCGACAGAGGACCCCAGCTTTGCCGTCCTGGTCGTCGAGGACAATCCGCTCTTGCTGATGGATGCCATGGACATGGCTGAAGCCGCCGGCTTCCGTGTCTACGGGGCGGGGAACGCCGATCAGGCAATGCGGATGATGAACAACCATGCCGACATCTGCGTATTATTCACCGACATTGATATGCCCGGTTCGATGGACGGGCTTCAGCTAGCCCACCTCGTCAGAGATGGCTGGCCACCGGTTGGGATCATCGTCTCCTCTGGCTATCGCAAGGTGGCCAAAGGCGATTTGCCAGAAGACGGCCTGTTCTTCGCCAAGCCCTATTCGCCTAAGGCGATTTCGACTGCGCTGACAGGCATGGCAAAGCGTTTCCCGCAGTAGCGGTGTTGAAAGCGCAAGAAGCCAGCTGGACACCTTCTGTCATTGGGCCTTGAGGTCAAGGGGCTTGTTTCGCGAGGGGCATGCTTCTGTTCGTGATCGATGCGTTGATCGTCACATGATGCGGTCGGCGTGATGCGACGAGGGCCAATCTCGAAAGCGGAGTTGCAAAGCACTCCCAGGTGTCCATCGGCTTCTCGTCACCCTCGTCCCTGCGAGACACGTCCCTTGCAGGGACGATTGGAATTTCCTTGGCTTGGCTATTGTATCTCGTGGTTGGCCTTTTGTTTCAGGCAGCGGCCGTGAAGCGGAAGTCGGCCTCGGTGCGCCACATGCGGTGAAGGATGACGGCGAGCTTGCGTGCGAGCGCTACCTTCGCCCGCTTTGCGCCGCGCCGCATGGCCAGTTTCGTGGCCCAAGCCTTCAGGCTCGACCATTTCGACGATCTCGTCAGCATCACATGCGCTGCTTCAAACAGCGCGACGCGAACGGACGCGTCGCCGGCGCGGCTGATGGCGCCAATCCGGTCGCTTTCGCCAGACTGATAGCGACGCGGGGTCAAACCGAAGCAGGCCCCGATGGACTTCGACGACGAGAAGCGCGATGGATCGTCGATCGCCGCGCGATAAGTCAGGGCGACAATGCTTCCGACGCCCGGCACCGTCATCAATCGTCGGCAGACCGGATCATCTTTCGCAGCGTCGCGGACCTTTTTGTCGAGCACAGCAACCTGCTCCCGCAACGCCTTTCGGATCACCAGCAGTGGTTCCAGTGCGTCCGAAAGCGTCGGATGTCCGGCGATGGCCTCCCTTACTTTGCCTTCCCATTTGAGGCGGAGGGCAAGGGGGAGGCGGATGCCGAACCCGCGCAACAGCCCGCGAACGCTGTTTTCAATATCCTTAAGCCGACAGATCAGGGTCCGTCGTGCCGAAAGCAAAGTGCGCTGCTCGCGAGCGTCCAGGCTTTTCAGGTGGACTGCGCGGAACCAGCCCATTCGCAAAAGATCGGCCATCCCGCGGGCGTCGTTGCGATCGGTCTTGGCAATCCGGGCCGAGAGAGCCGCCCGCACGTGCCGGGTTTCGAGAAGCAAAGGGGCAAAGCCGCGGACTACCAAGCCGCGAACCAGCCATTCCGACAACGGTCCAGCTTCCAGGCCAAACCGGCCAAGTGAATCTTTGTAGGGCTGGAGCCGGTCGGCGATCGCATCCGGATCGCTGGTAACGTTGGTCTCGAGAACGACCTGACCTTCGTGATCGAGAACGCAAAGGGCGGTCTTCTCCATTGCGACATCGAGTGCAGCGTAAAGCGGCATGGCAGTCATCTCCTTTGGCGGTTGCCTGGGCATTGTCGCCCAGGACGCGCCCAATGACCGCATCTCGAAGAACCTCCCCAATCCGCCCGTTTTATGATTCTATCGCCCTGATGGAGATCGGGAGGATGGATGCGGGGACAGCCGGGGTTCTGGGATATCGACGAGCGCTATGGCCGCTTGAGCGATGCGGGCGATCCATTGGAGAAGCTGAATGCGATCGTGCCGCGGGAGGTGTTCCGCCAGCCGCTGTCGAATGTGTTGAAGCGGTCGGACGGGGCGAAGGGCGGCAGGCCTGCGTATGACGCGGTGCTGATGTTCCGCTTTAATCCGCAACCTGGAGCTGCCGCCTCTCAGGCGGTGGAGTATTCACACAATTGAATCACTCTGTGACGCGGGTGCAGCGGACCTGACACGCGATAAAGTTGGCAGTCAATTCTGCCTCGCAGCTCCGGAAGGTTGAACACATTCGCGCCAGTCTCACTCCCCGGCGGATGAAGATCAGGTGGTGAGCCCCATCATGTCTTGGGTGGTCAACGTCCAGCAATAGCCCGCAAAGGCGGCGAGGGCACGATCGTGCCGCTCCTTGGAATGGGTGGCGCAGGCATCCGAGATGCAGATCGGATAGAAGCCGCGGTCGGCGGCATCCCGCACCGTGTGGTCGACGCATTGATCGGTGAGGAAGCCGGTGATCACCAATGTGTCGATGCCGATATTGCGCAGGAGATACTCGATATTGGTCGAGTTGAAGACGCCGGAGGAGGTCTTCGGCAGGACGATATCGTCGTCGCCGGGCGCAAGAGCTTCGAGCACCTTGGCTTCCCACGAATCCTTGCCGATGAAGAATTGCGACAGCTTGTAGTCGAGGCTGCGGTCGCGCCCGTCCCGGGTCATGTTCTCCATCACCGTATACATGACCTCGGCGCCGGTCGCCCGGAACGACGCGACGAGGCGCTGGAGATTGGGCATGACGGTCTGGCGCACGGTCGCGTCGAAGTCCGGCAGCGAGTCCGCGACCTTGTCGTTCCAGACGTAGTTCTGCGTGTCGATCAGAAGCAGGCAGGTTCGCTTCGGATCGAATGGGCGGTTGCGGCTGAGGGCGGCATCTTCGGGGCGTTGCATGGGCAGACCTTTGGGCACGGGGGTGGGGAATCAGGCGGCGTGTGTCGGCGGCTCCCAGATGCCTCTCGCTGCGAAAAGGCGCTCGAATACGCGTCCGAGCGCGAGCAGCCGGGCCTCGCTGTGCGGCGGCCCGATCAGATGCAGGCCGACGGGCATGCCGGCCGCGTCGAGCCCCACTGGCAGGGTCAGGGCACACAGCCCGAGGAAGCTCACGACGCAGGTGTTGCGCAGCGCCAGCATGTTCAGCCGCGCATAGGTCGCGTCGTCGGCCAGATCGGCGATCGCCGGCGGCGTGATCGGCACTGTCGGCGCGACCAGCACGTCGACCTTGGCGAGCGCTTCGATCGCTGCGGCGCCGAGCGCGGCATAGCGTGCCTTGCGCTGCAGATATTCCCAGGCCGGCAGCGCGCTGCCGGCTTCCAGGCGGGCGCGCACGCGTGGATCGAGGGTCGGCAGCCATTCCGGCAAGTCGCATGTCAGGAAGCGGAACAGTTCCGGCGCGACGATGCCGCCCCGGTGATAGAGATCGAAGAGTTCGGCGCAGCCGGGCAGGGCCAACGGGCCGAGCGACGCGCCGGCGGTCTCGATGGCTTTGATCGCCTCGTCGACCCGTTCCGCGACGCCCGGAGATGTTTCGTCGAAGAAGAAGGATTCGGCGATCCCGACACGGAGATTGGCCAGACTCTCAAGGTCTGGCACGGTCTCGCCGTCCAGCGCCTCGAAAGCGAAGGCGGCGTCATCGACGCTGCGTGTCAGGATGCCGGGCGTGTCGAGGCTCTGGCTGAGCGGAACGATGCCGTCCAGCAACCAGCGGCCCCAGGTGGTTTTCAGCCCGACCGTGCCTGTAAAGCTCGCCGGGATGCGGACTGAGCCGCCGGTGTCGGTGCCGAAAGCGAGCAGCGCAGTGCCCTCGACCAGCGAGGCGCCGGCGCCGCTGCTCGACCCGCCGGGCGCCCGGTGCACCGTCCGGTCGCGCGGGTTCCATGGCACCGGCCAGTGCATGCTGGTGCCGAGGCCGCCAAAGGCGAACTCGACGGTATGGGTCTTGCCGGTGACGACGGCTAACTGCCCGCGCAGTCTCCGTACCACAGGGCCCTCACGACGCCATGCGGCCGGGAGTTCGCGCGGTGAGCCGGCGAAGGTCGGCAGACCGGCAACGCCGTAGAGATCCTTGACCGAGATCGGGATGCCCTGGAGGGCGCCGAGGTGGATGCCGGCGGAAAAGGCCGCGTCGGCCGCCTCGGCCTGCCGCCGGGCATAAGCCGGCGCCCAGCTTTTATAGGCATTGAGCGAGGGTTCGTGTCTGACCTGCGTCGCTTCGCAGAGCGCAACTGCCCGCAGCGACCCGTCCGCCAGCTGCCGGCTGATCTCGCGAAGGCTCTGTCCGTCGACAGTCCCGCTCATGCGCCCGGCCTCTTCGCGTCTCGCGTCTGGCCGCCCGGCAGGGCGGGCGCGCCGAGCGCCCGCCGCACCGCTGCCTGATCGGGCATCTCGTCGGTGGCGGCGAAGCGTTGGAGAAACGGCGCCAGGGCGGCTGGCAAGGGGAAAACCTCGGCAAGCGCGAAGCCGGTGACAAGAAGATGTCGCGAAAACCGCTCCTTTACCGAGGCCGCGTCGTGGCGCTCGATGACGAGGTCGACCAGAGCCCGCGGCAGGACCAGGATGCCGTCGCCATCGGCGAGGATCCAGTCGTCCGGCAGGACGGTTACGTCGCCAAGGCGGACCGGGCATCGGCTGGCGACCGGGATGAGCGTCGCATGGGCGGCCATCGGGGCGATGCCGCGAGCGAACACCGGAAGCCCGGCCTCGTCCAGGCCGGCGAGATCACGCGCCGCGCCGTCGACCACCGCACCGGCAGCACCTTGCGCCTTGGCACGCGTTGCCAGCATGTCGCCGAGCAGCGCGCCCTGTTCCGATCCACCGGCGGCAAGGACCAGCACCTCGCCCGGTTCCAGCGCGTCGATCTCGGTGAAATGCAGCGGCGGCGCCTTGCGCAGCCGCAATTCCGGACGGCCCGGCAGGAAGGCGATGGTGCGGACCGGGCCAGCGAAGGCCGTTGTGCCGGACGTCATCGGGCGGAAGCCGGTGACGCTGCGTTCGAACACATCGCAATCCTTCAGGAGATCGGCGACGAGCGTCGTCGGAATGCGCTGCAGTTTTTCGGCGATGGCTCTGTGGTCGGTCATGCACTGTCCTCGGGCGACGAATGGCTTGCTGCGGGTTCTGGGCGGCGGCGACGGCGGCTAGACCATGATGTCGCCGCCGTTCGGGTGGAACGTCGCGCCGACATAGAAGGCCGCGTCTTCGCAGGCGAGGAGAAGGGCGGTGGGCGCCACCTCCGCCACCAGCCCCTGGCGGCCGATCACCAGCTCGGACTGCTTCTTCGCCGCCCATTCCGGCGGCAGCTTCATGTCGGTGTCGAGCGGGCCGGGGCAAATCGTGTTGACGGCGATGCCGTCACGGGTGACCTCATAGGCGAGGGACCGCGAGAAACCGAGGATGCCGGCCTTCGCGGCGGCGTAATGGGTCATACCCTCGGCGCCCTTGTAGGCGATCTGCGAGGAGATGTTGACGATCCGACCGTAGCCCTTCGCGCGCATCGCGGGCAGCGCCGCGCGGGTACACAGGAAGACGCTCTTCAGATCGATGCGCAGCATCTCGTCGAAGGTCGCCGTCGTCATGTCCGCCAGCAGCGACACGGTGACGATGCCGGCATTGTTGACCAGGATGTCTGCTGCGCCCAGCTCTCCGGCGATGGTGGCGAAGGCCTGCTCGACCGACGGTTCGTCGCCAACATCGGCCTCGACCGCGAGGCTGCGCCGTCCTGTCGCGCGGATTGCGGCAGCGACGGCGCGGGCCCCCTCGCCATTGCGGTCGACGATCGCGACATCGGCGCCTTCGCGCGCATAGAGTTCGGCGATGCCGCGTCCAAGACCCGTCGCTGCGCCGGTGACGACGGCGATCCTGCCATCCAGTTTACCCAAGCCTGTGCCTCCTCTTAGATGCTCCGCCGCCCGGTCAGTAGACCTCGGCGTAGCGCCGGCAGATATCCTCGGGCGTCCAGTCCCGCGCGATTGCAAATTCCGCCATCTTGTTGGCGAGATAGGCGCTCAGCAGCGGCTTGGGCAGGAAACCCTTCACTGTGGCGTCCGCAGCGAGGGCGGCCATTGCTGCGTCTACGGACGAAGGCAGGCGGGCGATGCTGCGGGCCTCGCGCACGGCAAGCGTCATCGCCTCAGGGTCCTCGCCGACGGTCGGCTCGGGCATGGCGAGGTTCTCGTCGAGGCCCGTGAGACCGGCGCGAATAATCACGGCGAGGGCGAGATAGGGGTTGGCCGTCGCGTCGGCGGCCCGGAACTCGAAGTTGAACTGCCGCGCGATGGCTTCCTCCGACTGGCCGAAAATCGGGCAGATCCGGATGCCGGCCTCGCGGTCGCGCACGCCGATATTCGACCAGATGCCGGTCCAGGCATGTGGCACGAGCCGCAGATACGAGACCGGGGACGGGGCGGTAAAGGCGAGCAAAGCCGGCATGTGCCGGACGATGCCGGCTAGGAAGCTGCCGGCCCGGGCACTGACGCCGTGCGGCCCGGAGGGGTCGTGGCTGACCGGATTGCCTGCCTCGTCCCACAGGCTGAAATGGATGTGCACGCCGCTGCCGAGGCCGTCCGGGGACAGGCGCGGCGAGAAACTGACGCTGGAATCGAGGCGCCAGGCGGTGGCCCGCGCCATCTCCTTCAGCGTGACGGCCGCGTCGCAGGCGGCGAGCGGCTCGAGCGGCGGCACGGTCACCTCGAACTGACCGGCGGCGAATTCCGGCAGATAGCTGTCCACCGGGACGCCGGCAGTAGTGAGCGCGGCGAGGAAGGTCTCGCCGAACGCGCCGTGCCGCCGGACGGCGTCGAGGGCATAATTGTCGGCGGTCCGGGCATGCGCCCCGGCATAGATGAATTCGTGCTCGAAAGTGGTGCGCAGGGTCAGACCGGTCCGGGCCTTGAGCGCGGCGACCGCCTCCTTCAGCAGCCTGCGCGGGCAGCAGTCCCAAGGGGTACCGTCGGTGTCGTGGACGTCGCAAAGGAAGAAGCGCTCGGCCGGCGTGCCGTCGCCGAAATCGACCTCGACCCTGGTGTCGGGGTCGGGCATCAGCGTCAGGTCGCCGAAGGAGCCCCAGACGGATTCTGCGATCGTGCCGAGGGCTGTGAACATCAGATTTGTCGGGGTCCAGCCAATACCGCCCCGCAGCCGCTTGTCGAGAAGCCGTGAGGGAAAGCCCTTGCCGCGAACCGCGCCAGACAGATCCGTGTAACAGAACATGGTCAGCGGCTCGCGCAGCATGGCGGGGTTCCTTCTGTCTGGCGGGGAAGCGGTGCGATCGTGCACGGGTCAGCCTCCGAAATTATTGGACTTGCGTAGCTTTTCGAGCTCCGCGATCCGATCTTTGGCCGTTTCGCCGAGCGTCTCGACCACGCCGGCGACCAGGATCTCGACCATCGCCAGCCCGCTGGCGCCGCTGTCGAAGGCGCTGGGAATGCTGACTGGGCAAGCGATGCAGAAATTGGCATAGGCGGCGATCGGCGAATACCAGACGTCGGTGATCAGGACGACGGAGGCCCCCAGGGCCGACGCGCCCTTGGCGAATTCAGCCACGTCCTCCTGGTAGCGCCGGAAGTCGAAGACGACGAGCACGTCTCCGGGCCGCACGTCGAGCAGATAGTCAGCCCACGCGGCATTGGAGTCTCGGATGATGCGGGCGCCGGGCCGCAGCTCCCGCATGTAGTGGTGGAAATATGAGGCGAGCATCCAGCTGAACCGGCCGCCGAGAAAGAAGACGTTGCGGTCGAGGTCGCTGAGCCGGGCGACGATCGTCGCCAGGTCCTCGCGCGAGAGGTTGCGGGCAGCGCCCTCGATATTGCTGCGCAGGGCATCGGAGACCTGCTGCGTCAGGTCGGCCTCGTCGCCGCGCGGCAGCGCCGAATAACGCGTCAGCGGTCCCTGCAGGCGGACATGGATCTCGTCGCGCAACGCCTCCTGGAAGGTGGCGTAGCTGGGGAAGCCCAGCCGGCCGACGAAGCGCAGGATGGTGGGGCCGCTGGTGCCGGCGCGCTTGGCGAGCCTGGCGACTGTCTCCAGCCCGGCCACGGGGTATTCCCCGAGCAGGGCATGGGCGACCCGCCTCTCCGCATCGGTAAAGCTCCGCAGGTCGCGGCGCACCCGCTCTTGGATCGAGATCTCGGGTGCGGCCTCCGCGGAGGATCCGGGGCGATCCGTCGTCATGCGGCGAGCACTCGGGAGGCCGCGACAGCGCGGGGAAACACGTCGGCGAGAAGCGTCGCCCATCGGCGCTGACCGGCCTCGTCGCCGATGAGATCCTGGCGGATCTCGATCTCGACATAGGGCAGGCCTCGGCCCTCCGCGTGGAGGGGAATGGTGTAGTCGGATTCGGCGTTGACGCTGTAGGGCTGGTTGCGGCCGACGCACAGATCGGACTCGTCCTCGAGCAGCGCGATCAGCGGGTCGCCGATGCGCCAGTCCTTGTCGGCAAGGATTCCGATATCCCAGGGGCGCGGCTCCGGTTCACCACCGAAGATCGGCGTGCAGCTGTGCATGGCGAAGAGCACCGTCGGCAGCCCGCGCGCCTCGCGGGCGTCGAGCGTCGCCAGAATCTCGTCATGATAGGGCGCGAGGATTTCACTCTGCCGCGCCGCGATTGCGGCCTCGGACAGGCGGCGATTGCCAGGGACCACGGTGCCGTCACTCTCGGTCATGATCGACTGGGCCATGCCTGGGCGCCGGTTGCAGTCGATGACGAGGCGCGAATAGGGCTGGAAGACGTAGGCGGCATCGAGGGCGCGAGCCAGTCGTGTGGTCACGCCATAGATGCCGATGTCGTAGGCGATGTGGCGGGCAAGTTGCGTCGCGTCGAGGCCGAGCGTACCGAGGGCTGCGGGAATGGCCACGCCGGCATGGTCGGAGACGAACAGGATCGGCGAGGCGCCGCCCGGGTTCTCCACCCCGACCGGGGCCGGGTCGCCGCTTTGCAGCAGTGTATCGATGATGCTCACGTTCCGGCCTCCTCATCCCGCGGTTGGCGGACCCGAAGCCTCTCGAAAGACTCCGGATCCGCCACTTGCGCTTGCGTCAGTTCTGCGGCGTGACTGTCGTGTCGAAGGTCACTTCGCCGTCGACGACCTTCATGATAGCCACCGGCTTGGAAGGCACGCGGCTGCCCTCCTTGTAGGCGATGGTGCCGGTCACGGCCTCGTAGCCATCGGTGCTGGCGAGCGCCTTGGTCACCTCGGCCGGCTCGGTCGAGCCGGCCCGCTCGATCGCGTCGGCGACGAGGCCCATCGCGTCATAGCCGAGCGCGGCGAAGGCGTTCTCCGGCGCATTGCCATATTCTGCAGTGTAGGCTTTTCGGAATTCCTCAGCCGGCCCGCTGTCGATGCCGGTATAGGCATGGGTGGTAAAGTAGACGTCGGTGGAGAGCTGCGGCCCCGGAACGCTGGTGAGCAGGTCGGTGTCGAAGCCGTCACCAGCGAGGATCGGCGCCTTGATGCCGGCTTCGCGGATCTGCTTGACGATGATCCCGGCGGTATCGGGACCGGAGGAGGCGAAGACGCCGTCGACGTCGCCGGCCGATTTCAGCCGCGCCACGAGAGCGGAGAAGTCCTGGTCGCTGGTCATGTAGGAATCTTCCAGCGAGACCTCGCCGCCGAGTTCGGTGAACCGCTCCTTGAAGTATTTCGACAGGCCGGTGGTGTAGTCCATGCCGTTGTCGGTCCACATTGCGATGTTGCGCAGGCCGAGTTTGTCATAGGCATATTCGGCCATGGCGTGCGCTTGCACATCGTCGCCGAAGGGCACCAGGAACATCTGGTCGCCGACCATGGCCGGCAGGTCCGGCGAGGTTGCGCCGGAGGTCACGAACGGCACGCCGGCCGACTGGAACAGCGGCGCGGCTGCCAGCGCGAAGGTGGTGTCGCTCTGGCCGATGCCGGCCGCGAGATTTTCGATGGACAACGCGCGCTTGGCGGCAGTGGCGGTTTCGCCGGTGTCGTTCTTGGTATCCATGGCGTTGACGTCGATCATCCGGCCGCCGAGCAGGCCGCCGGCTTCGTTGATCATTTTCGCCTTGAGCTTCACCCCGTTCAGCGATGGGCCGTCCAGCGATGCGAGACCGCCGCTGGAGACGTTGTAGAGGGCGGCGATGGAGATTGGCTCCTGCGCATGGGCCGGCACGGAAGCGGCCACCGCAATCGCGGCGACGGCAACCGCCGATAGTTTTGATTTCCAGTTCGGCATGGGACTGCTCCTGGCTAGCCGGCTGATCCGGCGGGGGTTTTGGATCGGGAGACAAGGCGCCCAATCCACGCGAACAGGTTGGGCTCGGCGGTGCCGAACAGCCCGGCGGGGCGATAGATCAGCACCAGCAGCACGGCGAGGGCGACGATGATCTGGCTGGCGCCGAAGATCCCGGCGGCTTCCTCGACGGGGCGCAGGATCTCGGTGAACAGCGTCAGTGCAGCCGCGACGATGGCCGCGCCGGTGATTGAGCCGGTGCCGCCCAGCACCACCATGACGACGAGTTGGAAGGCGAGCAGGAAGGAGAAGGAAGACGGGCTGATCAGGGTAACCAGATGCACCCAGAGGCCGCCGGCTATACCGGCAAAAAAGGCGCCGAGGGCGAAGGCGAGGACGCGGGTGCGCGCCACCTTCACGCCGAGGCAGGCAGCGGCGAGCTCGTTCTCACGGATCGCCAGCATGGTGCGGCCGAGGGACGAATGCTTGACCTGCCAGCAGACGTAGATCGTCGCCAGCACGAACAGGAACACCCACCAAAGCGTAGTCTCGGCTGGCAATCCGCTGAGGCCAAGGGCGCCGCGGGTGATGCCGCGCAGATTCACCGCGAAGCTCTGGACGATGAAGATCAGCCCGAGCGTGGCGACGGCGAGATAATGACCGCGCAGACGCAGCACCGGAAAGCCGACGATCACCGCCGCTGCGGCTGCGATGACCCCTCCGGCGAGCAGCGCGGGTAGAAACGCCCATTCCTGCGCGACGAGCAACCCTGGTAGATCCGGCAGCATCAGTCCCTTGCGCGCCGACGGCATGACCAGGATGGCAGTGACGTAGCCGCCGATGGTCATGAAGGCGGGATGGCCAAGGGAAAACAGGCCAACGAAGCCGTTGGTGATATTGAGGCTCACCGCCAGGATCACGTTGAGCCCGGCGAACTGGATGATCGATAGGATGTACGGGTCGAAATTGGACCTGGCCGCCCAGACCAGGACCGCGCCGATGGCCGCCATCGCGGCAAAGCGAGGCAGGAAGGTGTCGCGCCCACTCATGCCCGGCCCTCCGTGTTGCGGCCGAGGAAGCCGTTCGGCATCACCAGGAGCACGAGGATCAGCGCTCCGAACACGAAGGCGTTGCGGTAGCCGGAGAATTCCGGCGGCAGCAGCCCGACGAACAGCACCTCCGACAGGCCCAGCACGTAGCCGCCGAGCATCGCGCCGGGGATCGAGCCGACGCCGCCGATCACCGCCGCGACGAAGGCCTTCAGGCCGGGCAGTAGCCCCATCAGCGGGCTGATCTGGCCGTATTTGCTGCCCCACATCAGCCCGGCCGTGGCGGCGAGGGCGCTGCCGATGGCGAAGGCCATGGTGATCATGCGGTCGATATTGATGCCCATCAGCCGCGCGACGTCATAGTTCTCGGCCGTGGCGCGCATGGCGACGCCCACCTTGGTGAAGCGAACGAAGCAGACCAGGGCGATCATCAGCACGATGGCCAGAACGACGATGACGACGTCGATAACGCGGAAGCTGAGCGATCCGAGGGTCAGGAGTTGGCCGAGATAGGCCGGCACCACGAAGGTGCGCGGCTGGGCGCTGATCGTGATGACCGCAAGGTTCTCGAGAATGATCGCAACGGCCAGCGAGGCGATGAAGCCGGTCACCTGCGGAGCGCCACGCATCGGCCGGAACGCCGCCCGCTCGATGATGACGCCGGCGAGCGCCCCGACTGCAAGGACGATCGCCACCGCGACAGGGAAGGGCGCATGCGCCACGGCGAGGCTCGCCAGAGTGGCGAAGGCGCCGATGGTGAAGATGTCGCCATGAGCGAAATTGATCAGCCGGACGATGCCGTAGATCATCGAGAAGCCGATCGCGATCAGCGCGTACATCGAGCCGAGGATCAGGCCGTTGACGAGTTGGGCGAGAATGTAGGAACCGGTCATCAGGCCGCCCCGAGATAGGCGCGTCGGACGTCGGCGTCCTGCGCGAGTTCCCTGCCGGTGCCCGACAAGACGAGGGAACCAGCCTCCAGGACGTAAGCGCGGTCCGCGATGTCGAGGGCCATGGCGGCGTTCTGCTCGACGAGGAGGACGGTAACGCCCTCGCTGCGGATCCGCTCGAGGATATCGAAGATTTGCTCGACGAGCTGGGGGGCCAGGCCGAGGGAGGGCTCGTCGAGGAGCAGCAGCTTCGGCCGGCTCATCAGCGCGCGGCCGATCACCAGCATCATCTGCTCGCCGCCGGAGAGCCGGTCGCCGGGAATGGACCCGCGCGTCTTCAGGATCGGAAACATTGCCTGGATGTCCCGGATTTCATTCTCGACCGCGGCCTTGTCCTTGCGCAGATAGGCGCCGATCCGAAGATTCTCCGTCACCGTGAGGTTGGCGAAGACCTGCCGCCCCTCCGGACAGTGGGAGATGCCGGCGGCGACGATTCCGTCGGCCTTCATCCGGCCGAGATCCAGAGGTTCGGCGCCTTGTTCGGGCGAAAACAGGATCCGGCCGCTCTCGGGGCGCAGCAGGCCGGAGATGGCCGCCAGCGTGGTGGTCTTGCCGGCGCCGTTGGCACCGATCAGCGCGACGATCTCACCCCTTTCGACGGTGAGGTCGATGCCGCGCAGCGCGTGAGTGCCGCCACGGCGGACATGGAGATCCTCAAGCCGCAGCATCGGTGCCCTTCCTGCGACGGCCGAGATAGGCCTCGATCACCTTCGGGTTGCTCTGGATCACCTCGGGCGGTCCCGAAGCCAGCACCATGCCCTGGTTGACCACGACGATGTGCCGGCACAGGCCCATCACCATCTTCATGTCGTGCTCGACGAGAAGGGTGGTGATGCCGAGTTCGCCGTGGAGACGGCGAATGGTCTCGCCGAGGTCGGCGGTCTCTTGCGGATTCATGCCGGCGGTCGGCTCGTCGAGAAGCAGGAGGCTCGGCTCGGTGGCGAGCGCGCGGGCGAATTCGACCTTGCGCTGGTCGCCGTAGGGCAGACTGCCGACGATTTCCTCCGCCCGGCGGGCGAGACCAAGGACCTCGAGGGCCGCCATGGCGCGCTCGCGGATCTGGCGCTCGGCTTTCTGCGCCGAGGGCAGGCGAAGGACGGTGGGCACGAGACCCGGTCCGTGGCGCATGTGAACGCCGACCATCACATTGTCGATAACCGGCAGCTCGCGGAACAGGCGAATGTTCTGGAAGGTGCGCGCCATGCCGAGCCGTGCGTTGCGCTCCGGCGGATTGCCGCCGACCGCCTCGCCGCGAAAGCGGATCGTGCCCGAGCTCGGCTTGAGGACGCCGGTGAGAAGATTGAAGGCGGTCGTCTTCCCCGATCCGTTCGGGCCGATCAGCCCAGCCAGTTCGCCCTCGGACAGCGAGAAAGTCACGCCGTCGAGCGCTTTCACACCTCCGAAATTCTTGCGGAGGTCGTCGACCGTCAGGAGGGCTTCGGATGCCGATGGCATTGAGGAAATGTGCCCCGCCAAGTTCGTATGCAGGCCGACGCGGCCCGAATATCTTCCATTTGTTAGAAGGCTAGCACGCATATTTCATTTGTTACAAGTCGGCTTTTGCACTAAAAAAAGGCTTGCCCGCCGCGAAGGCAAAAGCCTCGGCGGAATGCGACCAGAGGAGTGGGGATGACGATCTACAGTCGAGAAATTCCGTTGGTGCGGGGACAGACGGCGCTGCTGTTCATCGACGTGCAGAACTATACGGCCGACCGGAAGGGCGGCGAGTTCAAGGGCTCCGGCGGGCCGAGCGAAGCCGAGCGGGCCTATTATTTCGACCGGATGGAAAACCTTGCCCTGCCCAACATGCAGCGGCTTCAGGCGGCCTGCCGGACGGCCGGCGTCGAGGTGCTCTACACACTGATCGAGAATCTCACCGTCGACGGGCGCGACCGCAGCCTCGATTACAAGATCTCCGGCATCGACGTGCCGAAGGGGTCGTGGGACGCGAAGATCCCGGACGTGATCGCGCCGGCACCCGACGAGATCGTCCTGCCGAAGACGTCCTCCAGCGTCTTCATCTCCACCAATATCGACTACGTCCTGCGCAATCTTGGCGTGAAGCAGCTGATCCTGTGTGGGGTCGTGTCCGACCAGTGCGTCGAATCGGCGGTTCGCGACGCCTGCGACCTGGGTTATCTGGTGACGCTGGTGCCGGACGCCTGCGCCACCTTCACGCAGGAACGCCAGCAGGCCTCGGTGAAGGCGATCGCCGGCTATTGCCGCCAGCGCAGCACGGACGCGCTGCTTGCCGAACTGACGGCCGACGCCTGATGGAGCGGCGCGACCGCGGCCGGGTGCTGGTCACAGGCGCCGCCGGATTCGTGGGGGCGGCTCTGGTCGAGAAGCTGCGCGCCGACGGCGTCGCCGTCACGGCCTCCGACGTCGCGGAAGCGGGCGCCGCGGGACTTGCGCCGTGCGACCTCACGGATGGCGACGCCGTCGCCGCGCTCGTCGCCGGAAGCGCGCCGGACACGATCATTCATTGCGGCGCCGTGTCCGGTCCGATGGTCATGGCCGACCGTCCGCTGGAGATCTGGCGCATCAATGCCCTGGGCACGGCCCATGTGCTGGACGCGGCCCGGCGGCAGGGTGTCGGCCGCACGATCGTCTGCTCGACCAGCGAGGTCTATGGCAGCCGCAACCAAGGCGTGGTCGACGAGGAAACCTGGCCCGAGCCCGACAGCGTCTATGGGGCGAGCAAGCTGGCGGCCGAGCAGGCGGTGATCGGCTACCGCCGGGAGCACGGCCTCGAGGCAGCCGCGATCCGCCTCTCGTGGATTTACGGGCCAGGCCGCCGGACGCCGACCAAGCTCGAACGCGTCCTGAAGAATGGTCTCTCCGGTCGGCCGACGGTCCTGGACGGGCGGCCGGAGGACGTGACGCACTACCTTTTTCTGGACGATGCCGTGCGCGGCCTCGTCTGCGCCGCCACGGCCCGATCGCCGGAGTGGGCCGTCTACAATGTCACGGCCGGCAAGGGCAGCACTCTTGCAGACACCATCGACGCGATCCGTGCGGTCTTGCCCGATTTGCAGGTGGCGTTCGGAGGGGCCGACGCGGCGAAGGGCGGTCCGGCAGGCTTCGACACCGCTCGTGCGGCCAGCGCGCTCGGCTATCGTCCCCAGACAGATTTCGCCACGGGTATCCGCCGTACCGTCGAGGCACTCCGCCTGTCGTCGGACGCGAACTGGCGGTGAAGTTCGCAGGTGTCCGTCGTCAGAACATTTGGCGCAAAACTGGTCGTCGAATTAAGGAGAGACGGCCTCGTCTGGGGATTGATGTTTAGGCGGCGATCCTGCGGTGCTGCAAGCGCCGATGTTCGATGGTCTTTCGCTTGATCCTTTCGCGCTCACTGATGATGGCGGCAGCCCTGCCGAAGTAGGCGTCGGCGGGTGTCACGTTGCCCAGGCTCTCATGGTAGCGCTGGTGGTTGTAGTGCTCGACGAAGGCCTCGATCTGTCCCTCGAGGTCGCCGGGCAGGAAGTAGTTCTCCAGCAGGATCCGGTTCTTCAACGTCTGGTGCCAGCGTTCGATCTTGCCTTGGGTTTGCGGGTGGAACGGCGCCCCTCGCACGTGGCTCATCTTCTGCGCTTCGATATAGTCCGCAAGCTCACCGGCGATGTAGCTGGGACCGTTATCGCTGAGCAGCCGCGGTTTGTGGTGGACATGCGCCGAAGAGCAGCCTGAGGCGGTGAGCGCCAGATCCAGCGTGTCGCTCGCCATTGTCCTCGGACCAATGGCGGACAAGGGCTCGCCGTCCTCGGCTCGCATCGTCGTGCACAGCTTCCAGGCGATGATGTAGCGCGAGAAGTCATCGAGCACGGTGGACAGATAGGCCCAACCCCAGCCGATGATCTTGAAGTAGGTAAAATCGGTCTGCCACATCTCGTTTGGCCGCGTCGTCGGTGTATGGAATGCGTCGGCGGCCTTGATTACGACGTAGGCCGGGCTGGTGATGAGGTCGTGAGCCTTCAACAGCCGGTAGACCGTGGCTTCCGAAACGAAGTATCGCCTTTCGTCGGTGAACCGGATGGCCACTTCCCGCGGCGAGAGTTCGCAATTCTCCAGCGCCAGTTCGATGATCTGGTCATGGATGTCCGCGGGGATACGGTTCCAGACCCGGCCTGGCGCCGATGGGCGGTCCTCCAGCGCCTCGGGACCGCCGCTGATATAGCGGTCATACCAGCGGCAGAAGGTCCGGCGGGCAATGCCCAGCTTCTCCAGCGTCCGCTTGGCCGGCAGATGTGACTGCTCGACGATCCGGATGATTTCGAGCTTTTCGGATGCGGGGTATCTCATGCGTCGTCGCCCCCATCCGCGATCATGCTTTTTTTCAGCAGACGGTTCTCGAGCGTCAGGTCGGCGACGCATTCCTTCAGGGCACCGGCCTCACGGCGCAGATTCTTGACCTCGTCGGTAGTGGCGGCCCGCGCTGTATCGCCTGCCAGACGCCGTTTTCCGGCTTCCATGAACTCCTTCGACCAGGTGTAATAAAGGCCTTGGGAGATGCCTTCCTTGCGGCACAACTAGGCGATGCTGTCCTCGCCGCGCAGACCGTCCAGAACGATCCGAATTTTGGCTTCGGCGGAAAAGTGCCGGCGGGTCGCTCGGCGGATGTCTTTCACCACCCGCTCGACAGGAGCCTTCGCAGGCAATTTCGGCTTGGAGGATTTGGGTCTCATCTTCGTTCTTTCGTCACTACGACGAGACCCAAATCCTCCTTAAATCACAACCTCAATTCTGGGCCATAGGCGCTGACGGCGGACACCGCATCTATCGACTCTACCGTGAGGAAGGTCTGGCGGTGCGCAAGCGACGATCACGCCGCCGCGCTGTGGGCACGCGGGCACCGATCCTGGTCGAGGCGAAGCCGAACGCGCGCTGGTCGCTGGATTTCGTGCATGACCAGTTCGCCTGCGGCCGACGCTTCCGGTCGGCGAGGACCACATCCTGGCTGACATGCCGCATCCGGTGCCGATCTGCGCCGAGGAATCGGTCCACACCGCGGACGATCTTCAATCGCCGCGGGAACGCTATGACTACGTCAACGTCAAGCTCGACAAGACCGGGGGGCTGATCGAGGCGATCCGGCTGGTCGAACCGGCTCAGACCGCCAGACGAAACGCCTGCTCCACCGAGGGCTCGATCGCACCCGCCGCCGCCTTCAGAAAAATGTCCGCGCAGGCGTCCCAGCTATAGGCCCGCGAGCGATCCAGAGCGTCCTGAGGATCAAGCGCCAGAGCGGCGAGACAGGCTTCCCGCAAATCATCGGATATATGCCCAGCCTTTGACGATCCGATCACGTCGAGCGGTCCCGGCTCCGGAAACGCGGCGAGCGGAACCCCGCAGGCCAGCGCCTCGATAAGGACGATCCCGAAGGTGTCGGTCATCGAAGGGAACACGAAGACGTCGGCGGCGGCATAATAGCGCGCCAAGGCATCTCCCGACTGCGTCCCGGCGAAATGCACGTCCGGGTAACGCCGCGTCAATTCGCTCAACATCGGCCCATCGCCGACCACGA